>OGHJ01001855.1_pt1 | contig 20337 bp, 19 predicted proteins | sample 1571351 | NCBI WGS metagenome assembly OGHJ01 (sample SAMEA2582037, study PRJEB24529) | metagenome | biome: Human gut stool | place: China | collected 2011 | reverse complement strand
CACACTGACCGACGAAAGCAGACCGGGCGGCATGTTAAGCAGCACAAGCAAATAAGGAGTGGGTAATGTCACGGACGACATTTACCTGGTTCCCGTTGTTTGATTCCGAGAAGGAGGTGAAGCCGGAAGTAACCCGGCTCGCCTTCAGCGAAGGGTATGAGCAACGCGTAACCAGTGGTTTGAACTGGCGCAAATCCAGCTGGGATCTGCAATTCCAGGGTACACGAGCTGAGATACAGGAGATCGACGACTTCCTGTATGCGCGCGGAGGGGTGGAGTCATTTAAATGGACTTCACCAAACGGGCAGAAGGTTGTCGTGGTGAGCGATAGCCATAAGGTCAAAAACTCAAGAGGGTACGCGACCTTGACCACAACTTTCCGCCAGGTATTTGAGTAAGAAAAGCCCCCAAGGATGGGGGCTAATATTCAAGGATGAAGACAGAAAATGGAAACCATTGTATCAAGTATTCAGTCACTCCAACCGAGTGCACTGATTGAAGTGTTTGAGCTGGATATGTCAGTAACTACCAGCGGTGGAAAGCTGTATTTTCATGCAGGCACCAATGAACTTTCTGAACCAATTATTTGGCAGGGGGTAACCTATAAACCGTGGCCAATTGCGGCGTCTGGTTTCGATAAAAGTGGCCAGGGCAAGTTACCGCGACCAAAACTGCAGGTGAGTAATCTCGATGGCATTATTTCGGCTGAAGTACAGTCGAATGAGGATTTGATCGGCTGTAAGCTGATTCGTCGAGTCACGCTCGCTCGTTTTTTAGATGCTGCCAACTTTACTGAGGGCAACTCTACAGCTGACCCGAACCAGCATTTTGCCGATGAGATGTGGTACATCGACCAGAAGACTTTTGAGGATCGGGAGATTGTTGAGTTTGAGCTTGCCTCAGCCTTCGATCTGATGGGGGTTATGCTGCCCAACCGGCAGATCGTCAAAAACTCATGCCAGTGGCGGTATCGAAGCGCTGAGTGCGGTTACACCGGTCCCTATTTTGACAAAAATGATGCGCCAACCAAACTGGCCAGCGCCGACTATTGCACCAAGCGATTGTCATCGTGCCGTGCTCGGATTAATTACTTTGCCAACGGCATCATTGCATTTGGCGGGTTCCCCGGAGCAAACCGCGCATGATGAAGAATGAAATGATGAATGAAAAGTTGCTTGGCGCTATGCGCCTTGCCGCTTTGCAGGAATATCCAAATGAGGCTTGCGGCCTGCTTATCAATACAAGAGCGAACAAGTATGAGTTAATTCTTTGCCGAAACGTCGCTGATGATCCTGAAAACTATTTTGTCATGCACGCCGAAGACCAAATTGCAGCTGAGAGAGCTGGCGAGGTGGTGGGTGTTTGGCATTCGCATACTGACGAGGACAATCAGGCGTCTGAGGCAGATATGTCTGGTTGTGAAGCATCAGAGTTGCCGTGGTTTATTATCAACATCAGCAAAAACTACAATCCTGAAATTGATGCAGAGTATCGTTTTAGTGATGTAAATGTGATCAAGCCTTCTGGATTTGAAATGCCTTATGAAGGAAGGCCGTACGCATTTGGGGTATTTGATTGTTGGCTACTATGCCGAGATTATTTAAAGCGTGAGAAAAATGTAACTATTGGCGTTTGCCCTGAGTTGCATATCCCATCGTGGTGGGAAAGGGGGGTTGATATTTTAAACGACAACTTCCAGTCGCAGGATCTTGTAAGATTGCCACCGGGAACCCCACGTCAAAATGGCGACATTTTCTTCATGCAGTTAGCATCGCAAGTTCCTGATCACTGTGCAGTTTACATTGGTGATGGTATGATATTGCATCATCAAATGGATAGATTGAGCTGCAAAGCAATCTATGGCGGGATGTATGAAAAGCACACTACGCACCATTTGAGACACAAGGATTTAATGTGAGGGAAGACAATGAGTGAAATGGCTATGGATAAGCCTGAACTTGTCACTGTCGAATTAGGTGGAGTTTTAGGTAAAAATTTTGGCAAGATTCATCGTGTTGCTGCAAATACCGTCCGGCGAGCAGTAAGTATTATTGACTGTAATCGTCCTGGTCTCGTAACCTGGATGAAGATGAACGCTAAGAAATATCAGAAGTATCATATTTCTGTCGAGCGTCATGATGGTGCAGTCTACGATATGAGTGAAGCTGAGTTCCAAATGGAAAATAACGGCAGCATGAAATCGATCAGAATCACACCAATTTATCGTGGCTCTGGATCAAAGGTTGTCGGTGCAGTTCAGGTTGTGGTAGGTGTTATTTTAATGGTAGTGGCAGTGTTTGCATCGTCAGTAACCGGTGGCGCTTCATTGGCAATGTTTTCTGCTGGTTTTGCTATGGCATTCGGTGGTGTTGCAGCACTCTTGTCCAAGCAGCCATCAAATAAAATGACGACCGTTGATAATAAAGACTCGTACTACTTTGATGGGCCGCAAAATACAGTATCTCAAGGCAACCCGGTACAGCTCATTTACGGTAAAGAGATTTTAGTCGGCTCCCAGATTGTCAGCGTTAAGATGTCAGTTGAGCAGATGCTTTAGTACATAACCTCTACGCCAGGCTTAGACGTTTGCGGTGGTGGCTAAGGCAAATTAAGTAAAACAGTTGGGCATTGACAGGAGGTTGATGCCCAGCCAAGCGCCGGCAGGATGCCAGCGATCACACATAAATTGCACCAAAAAGGGAGATTTTCGGTGGCAACTGTTAAAGAAAGACGCCTGCTCGCCGGTTCTGGCGGTGGCAGCAAGGGCGGCGGTTCTGCGCGCACGCCTGTAGAAGACAAAGATAATGTTCAGTCGCGATCACTCGCCTCAATCCTTGACCTACTTGGTGAGGGGAAGATTGGCGGATTGATCAATGGCGGCCAGTCAATTTTCCTCGACAATGTCCCAATTCTAAACCCGGACGGCACCAGTAACTTCAATGGGGTAACCTGGTGGTTTCGTGATGGAACCCAGAATCAGGCAGTGATCGAGGGCTTTGATGCGGTTGAAACACCGCATGATGTTGGCGTCCAAATCAAGCTGTCTACCCCTCGCACCATTCAGATCGACAACGATGATTCTGACCAGGTGCGTGTCATTATGATGTTCCCGAAACTGACCAAAACGGATCAGAAGTCGGGCGACACCCACGGTACGACCGTTCAATTCCAGTTTGAGATCGCATACGGCACAACCTCGTTTAAGCCAATTAAACCGCAAGGTTATGCCTCACATGTCGTTACGCTGAGCAAAAAGTCCAGCGGCAAACACTATCGTGAATATCTTTTTGATCTGCCCAAGCCAGGCTCTAACTATCGCATTCGCGTAAGCCGCGTGACCGCTGATAGCACCACTGACTATATCCAGGATCAGACCTGGCTCAGTCAGTACGGTGAAATCGTCAGTACAAAACTTAACTACCCGAACAGTGCGCTTGTTGGTCTTAAAATCGACTCTCAGCAATTTGGTAGTTCTGTGCCGGCACGTTCCTACCTGGTCTCGGGTATGGAAATCCGCGTTCCGTCCAACTATGACCCGGTGCTTGGTACGTATTCAGGCGATTGGGATGGAACCTTCCGTTTAATGGTATCTGATAATCCTGCCTGGATTTTGTACGACCTGCTCACCAGTAAGCGCTATGGCTTGGGGGAGTACGTCACTGAATCAATGATCAATATCGGCCAGCTTTACCAGATTGGGCGCTATTGCGATGAGCTGATCAATGATGGATTCGGGGGCAAGGAGAAGCGCTTCGCAATTAACACCGTAATTAACTCACGGGGTGAGGCATACAAGGTTCTTCAGGACATCGTATCGACTTTCCGAGGGATGATTTTCTGGGCTGGTGGCATGGTTAACATCATGCAGGATAGCCCAAGTAGCCCGGTCATGCAGTTCAGTGCCGCGAATATCATTGGCAAAGTATCCTACAAAGGCTCTTCTCGCAAAGACCGCGCGACTGTAGCTCTCATCACCTACAACGACAAAGATGACCTGTACAAGCAGAACATCGAGTACGTTGAAGATGAAGAGGGTATTAAGCGTTTTGGTGTACGTAAAACTGAATCAGTAGCTTTCGGTTGTACAAGCCGTGGCCAGGCACACCGTGTTGGGCTTTGGACGCTTTACAGCAACCGCATGGAAACAGATCTGATCACCTTCACCTCTGGTATGGACGCATCGTTACTCATGCCTGGCGAACTGGTCAAACTGCAAGATAAGTTCAGATCAGGGAAGCGAAATTCCGGGCGTCTGGTGAACTACACCAAAAACAGCATCACACTCGACGCCTCTGTAAAACTGACTAAAGCTGGGAACACCGTCTCCTTCCTGAGCGCTAAAGGGAAGATGATTGATCGCGACCTTATTGAAGGCGCTGGCGAATACACTATTGTCACCTTCAAGAAGGCATTAACTGAAGAAGAGTACCCAGCGATTATGGGGATCTGGTCAGTCATTGAACCTAATTTGGAGCCAATGCTGCTACGCGTGCTGGCTGTTAACCAGAATGAGGAAAAGGGCGCCTTCGACATCGTGGGTGTGCAGCACAACCCAACGAAGTTTAACGCTATCGATGAAGGGGCGACTCTCGTTCCGTCGAAAACGACCATTCTCGACCCAACTTTCTCAACCCCAGAAAACCTGCAGGTTACCGAAGGGACTTATGTTTCTTCTCCAGGCAACCTTTCGGTAAAACTGACGGTGAGTTGGGAAGGTAAGTCGCCTTCGTATGTGTTGCGTTACCGTCGCTCTGATGTTGTTGAAGATTGGGTTACAACAGAGGTTAAGACTGAGCAGTTCGATATTTTAAATGCTGCTGAGAATGGCATGTATGACATTGAGCTGTACTCGATTTCAGCCACGGGCAGACGTTCCAGTGTCATTTCCATGGTGTACACCACGCTTGGAACGATGACGCCACCAGATGCGCCCACGCTTCTCACTGCAATCGGGGATTATCGCGTCAACGTTCTGGCATGGCAGTTGCCGGGCACAATCGATATCGACAAAATTAACGTTTATGCCTCTCGCACCAACGATCTCACCACCGCTTCTCTTATTGCGGCGGTTGCCTCGACCACATTTACCCATAGCGGGCTGGGTGATGACGAAACTTGGTTTTATTGGGTGCGCGCGGTAAACAAGCGCGGAATGCTGAGTCAGCCGAACTCTTCCCTTGGCACTGAGGCTACTACCAAAGATGTTCTGTCGTTCCTGAAGAACAAAATCACCTCTTCTGAGCTTGGGCAGGATCTTCTGTCTGAAATTGACCAATCAGCGTCTAAGGAAGCTGTTGAAGAGGTTAATAAGAGAATCGACGATAGCGTAGGTGAGCTACACAAAGCGGTCGATGAGATTGATTTATCCGTCACCGGTGTTAAGCAGTCAGTGACCGAAATGCAAAACTCTTTCGATGGTATGAAGAAAGAGCAGAGCGATCTAAAGGCAAACGTTCAGGACACAGCCGATAAAGTTAGCCAGGCGCTTGGTGAAGTAGACGATGCCACCGCCAATGTTTTGGCTCTTCAGGAAACCGTCAAGAAGCAGGGGGAGTCCGTTGCCAGCACTCTTGATGCGGCACAGGCAGCTTTGGATGGAAGCAAAACACTTATCGCCGAAGAGAAGCAGGCTCGTGTTGATGGAGATGCAGCGATCAGTAAAAAAGTGGACACCATGCAGTCAGTGGTGGACACCGGCCAGGCCAACATTGATGAAATGAAACAGACGGTGGCCAGCGTTGAGAAATCAGCATCACAATGGTCAACGAGTTTGGAGGCAAATGCTAAAGCCAACATCGATCTGGCTCTTCGTCAGGAAGAAGACAAAAAGCAGCAGGCATCAACCAACGCATCTGTCACCACAAGCCAGCAGGCTTTGTCGGACTCTGTTTCATCTGTGGCTAAGCGTGTCGATGAGATGAAAGCTGAAATCGGTGATGACATTGCCGCGCAGCTACAGGAAGAAAGGGAGACTCGCGCCAGCGCTGACGAGGCGGTCACTACTCAACTCACCCAACTGAAGGCTCAAGTTAACGATGATGTTAAAGCGTCGTTGGCAACCGAGCAGCAGGCTCGTGCTGACGCTGATAGCGCTTTGTCGAAGCAGGTCACAAATCTGCAGTCGCAGGTTAATACTGACGTTAAAGCGCAGATCGCAGCGGAAGCCAAGACGCGCGCGGATAAAGACAGTGCCTTATCAAGCCAAATTACCGCACTTAGTGCGCAGGTTAATGACGATGTGACCGCACAGATCGCAACTGAGTCAAAGGCACGAACTGATGGTGACACGGCAATTAGTACCAAAGTTGATACGCTGGCAACCAAGACCACCAACGACATCAAAGCAGCGGTAGCCACGGAGACTAAAGCCAGAACAGACGGCGATACCGCATTGGGAAGTCAGATTACGTCGTTGAAAACCCAGACGGCTTCCGACATCAAAGCTGCGGTGGCCACCGAGACCAAAGCTAGAACTGACGGTGATTCGGCACTGAGCAGCCAAATTAGTTCTCTTAAAACGCAAACGGCAGCAGATATTAAAGCCGCTGTAGCTACTGAGACAAAAGCCCGTACCGATGGCGATACCGCGCTGGGAAGCCAGATTACGTCCTTAAAAACGCAAACTGCGGCCGATATTAAGGCGGCTGTTGCCTCAGAAACGAAAGCTCGCTCTGATGCCGATTCGGCTATGGCCAGTGACATCACCGCGCTTAAAACCAGAGCCGGCAAAATTGAGTCGTCGGTAACCTCTGAGCAAACTGCGCGCGCTAATGCTGATACAGCTTTGGGCAAGCGAGTTGATACGGTTAGTGCCAAAGCTGATTCTGCGTCAGCTACCGTCCAACAAACTTCTCAAGCCGTGGCCAATGTTAACGCTAAGGTTTCTGCATCTTGGACGCTCAAGATGGAAACCTCCACCTCAAACGGCCAGAAGTATGCTGCCGGCATGGCGCTGGGGATCGACGGATCAGGGCTGTCACAGTTCCTGATCCGCGCTGACCGCTTCGGACTGGTTAACTCTGTCGATGGCAGAGTGACCACGCCATTTGTGGTGGAAAACAGTATTGCCTACATGAATGGCGCATACATTAAAGACGGCACAATCGTTAATGCCAAAATTGGTGATATGCAGTCCACTAACTACGTTGCGGGAAGAGCAGGTTGGCGAATTGCAAAAGGAGGTGCCTTTGAGATGAATGGCAACAGCGGAAGCACCGGCCGCATGGTGATCAACAACAACCGAATCGAAGTGTATGACGAGAATGGACGTCTTCGAGTACGAATGGGTTTGATATAATTATTACGCCCCGAATATATCGGGGCATTATTCACCAAAATTAAAAGCTCTGATAATCATGGTCTTTTATGTTGCTACTCACGCAAAAATAAGTAACCATTCACCTACTTTATGTAAATGCGCAGGAGCGTAATGTAATCGCCGAAGCAAGGAATGCTGACGCGTTAAGGAGAAAATATGTGGTACAGGGAAGGTACTAAAACATTGATCAATGGCTCTAACATCGTTACCGGTGTAGGCACCAGTTGGTCTAAGGCTGAAAATGGCGTTCTGCCGGGCATGATCTTGCTTGGTGAAAGCGGAGAGCCATACGAAATCAAGTCGGTTGAGTCAGATACATCGCTTACGCTCGTAGAACCTTACGAGGGCAAAAACGTGAATGACACGCCATGTCGTATCATCACTACCTATCAGGGTGACATCAGTCAATTTTCAGCGCGCTTTGCGGCTCAGTTGCAACGCATGAATATCGATTCAGGCGTTATTCGCTCTTGGCTTACTTCGGGGCAGGATGCCCAGCTGTTAGCTGAGGATGGAACTATGATCACGCTGAAGGCTTTACGTCAGATCATATCTGAGCACGAAGACGCAATGGCCTGGTTTTCCGCAAACAAGGATTCGATTCTGAAGGCCGCCGCTAACGCAACAGCTGCTGCTTCAAGTGCGTCAGCCGCATTAGCGTCCCAGAAGGCGGCAAAGACCTCAGAGACAAACTCAGCGGGATCTGCGAGTGCGGCTGCATCCTCCAAAGCGGCGGCGGCGACTTCTGCTACCAAAGCGGCTGCATCAGAAAAAAATGCCAAGACCTCTGAGAGCAATGCCAAATCGTCTGAGACCGCCGCTGGTGGCTCAGCCACTGCCGCAGCATCCTCTGAGACGAAGGCTAAAGCTTCAGAGGATGCTGCCGGCTCGTCTGCAGCCAAGGCTGCTACCTCTGAAACGAATGCGGCTGGCTCAGCCACCAGCGCAGCCAGCTCAAAAGGTTCGGCGGCAACGTCGGCAACGAGTGCCGCCACCTCCGCAACTAACGCTAAAACATCCGAGAGCAACGCGAAGAAGTCCGAAGCAAACGCTAAGGCTTCTGAAAATGCAGCAGCTGGTTCTAAATCTGCAGCGGCGGCTTCAGAGGCTAACGCCAGTACCTCGGAAACAAATGCTGCATCAAGTGCGACTGCAGCTAAGGCGTCTGAGACCAACGCCGCCACCTCAAAATCGGCCGCGGCCACCTCTGCCACCAACGCTAAATCTTCTGAAACAAGCGCAGCCAGCTCCAAAACAGCTGCCGCCACCTCTGCATCGAATGCGGCCACCTCGCAATTGAATGCCTCGACCTCAGAAGCTAACGCAAAAAAATCAGAGACAAATGCTAAAGCGTCTGAGAATGCCGCAGCGAGTTCAAACTCTAACGCAGGCAAATCAGCGGCAGCAGCTAAAAACTCTGAAAACAATGCTGCCGCCAGTGCCTCGTCTGCCGCGGCATCGGCCAAGAGCCTCGATCCAGATAACTTATGGAATAAATCAACTTTAACTAAAGCGGTATTGGTTGGCTTAGGGTTGGCTCCAAGTGACGCACCTTCCTTCACTGGTGGTATCACCATTGCCGGAAGTGTTTTGAATAGCGGAGAAGTCCAAACAAAATCCGCTAACTCTTACCGAATGGTGGGTAGTAAATACGGGCTTTTCCAACGCATTGATGGTGCCAACTGGTACATGATGCTGACCAACCTCGATGATAACTACGGTACCTATAACGCTTTCCGTCCTCTTTCTATCTCTCTTACAAGCGGAAGAGTGACTATGGGGAATGGTTTGAGCGTGACGGGCGATGTTAGGCTCACTTCAGACCTATCTGTAACGGGCGCAATCAGCGCTTCAAAAGGTGGCATCATTAATGCCCCGGGGGCAGGTGCTGTAACTGACCTGACCAAAGCAGCACTAGTTGTGAATGGCTCGGCAAATGATGGCTCTCAAGGTATCACGATCAATAGCTATGCTCCCACGCTGTCCTTTATTGATCGTAGCACATCAAACGCCGGTTTCCGCTGGCGTGGTGATGGGAACAGTTTGCGCTTAGATGTCGATAATCGTGACAATGGCGCATCATGGAACGGCAATCTAGTGCAGATTGACGAACAGGGTCGCTTAAGCATCGGTGGTACAGTAACAGCCGATTATAAAGAGTCGTTTACCTATTGGGATCAGTGGAAAACCAAAGCCCCTTTCTACAACGAGTTTACTTCGAGTGGGGCAAGCGAGTATCACCCGCTGGCGAAGCAGAAAGTAACCGCAGGAGATAAGAGCTATGTAGCGTCTCTCGGTTGGCTGGTTGATACAATGGTTTTTGAGCTGAGCATTACTGACCAAGCAGGTACCACTCAAAACTTTACCTTCCGACCTAATGGTGAGTTCTCAACCCCGGCCAGAGTTTTGCCAGGTGATTATTCCAACTTCGACACCCGTTATTTAGGCATCAAAGCGAATGCGGTAAGTGCAAGTAAGTTAATCACGGCTCGTAAGATTGCAGGCAAGGCTTTTGATGGCACATCTGACATTGCGATCAGCGCTGGTGACGTGAAGGCGTTACCTAATACCGGAGGCACTGTAGCCGGCCAAGTGACCGTTGCAGCAAATGGCGCCGCTCTTGTCCTGAGACGCTTGGCGGCTTCTCAGGCGGTTTACCTCATAGGGCGTGACGAAAAAAACGCTGCACGTTGGTACGTCGGCAATGGTGGCACGGATGATGTTGTTACGATGCACAACTACATCCATAACACTACCATGCAGCTTAATGCCAGTGAGCTTTATACCAACAGAAACATTCGAGCTGCCGGCACGATCACGTTAAATGGCAGTGGTGAGTCGAATGCGGTAGTTGGCTCAGGCTCCACCGATGTTTTTCTGCAAAACACAAAATCGGGTAAGTATCTCCAGTTAAAAGATACTGGCGAACTGATGTACTCGAATCAGAAGATTTATCACGCAGGAAGCAAACCAACTGCTACAGAAATTGGCGCTTTACCTGGGACTGGCGGCACGGTAAGTGGAGCCATATCTTCTACAGAGCCAAATGCCTTTCGTATTAAATATGGAAACATTGGATCTTTCATGCGAAGCGATGGGGGTAACACTTACTTCCTTTTGACTAATTCAGGTGATCCGGACGGAAGTTGGAACGGGTTGCGCCCGATTTACTGGAACAACAGCACCGGCAACGTAACGATGGGTCAAATCGTTACTGTAGGCGGCACATTGAATGCAAACAGCGGTGTGGTGTCAGGTAGTAATGTGTACGTTCCTACAGCTAGTGGTTCATGGATCAGTATGCGAACCGGCACTGCCCTTCAGGGCAATGGTGCGCTAAACACAAGCTCAGCCGCAGCAATCGTTCGTCAGGAGCACGCCGATCGCCATTACGTTTTGGGTGGCTTGGGTAACTCTCAGTTCGGCATCTACATGATCAACAAATCGCGTACTGCAAATGGCACAGATGCTAATGCTTATTTGGATAGTGGTGGTACTTGGGTTTGTTCAGGTAACGGTAACTTTAATGACGTTTATATTCGTTCCGACAGACGGAATAAACGAAACATTAAGAGGATCGATAGTGCGCTGGACAAGCTTGAGAACATCGACGGTGTGCTTTACGAAATTCAGAACATGGACGGGTATGTTCAATCAGCTGGTCTCGTTGCTCAACAGGTGCAGGAAGTGCAGCCAGAGTTGGTAACATCAGACATCGATCATGCCACTCAGGAAGAGCGTCTTCGTCTGAACTATAACGGCGTGATCGGTATGTTGGTCGAAGCGGTGAAAGAGTTGCGCGCCGAAGTCAAAGAGCTGAAGGAGACGATGTAATGACAATCTCTTCTGGCTGGATTGGCTCAAGCGCCGTAGGAGAGACCGCTCAGCGTTGGATGTCGGCCGCAGGGCCGACAATCAACGTCGGGGTTCCTTTTTGGATGAGTGCGCTTGCAGGCAAAAGCAAAGGAGTTCGGTTGACGATTGGAGTCAAGCAGGTGGGTATGCTGCCGCCTGGTGTACATGGCCCGCAACCATTTCCAATTTTTGAAGCTGGCTATGACAAGGCTGCTGGCATTGGATCACTGACCGGCAACTACAACGGGCGCGAAATCATTGCTCTTTACGGCTCGAATGTTTATGCCGCAATTATTTTGAGACTTAGTGGGGCTATGTCAGGCTCAATAGTTGTGAGAATTGCCGGCACAGCTTACACATTAAACTATGACTCAAGTTTAAGCGGCTTTGTCCTAAGAGGGTCTGCAAATTATTACACCATTTTTGCCCAAAAGCAGAATCAAACGATCGAAGTAACTTTTTAAAGGTTGAGGTAGGTATTTAGCTATACTTATATATCAATTAAAGGATAATGCACCCATTCAAATCGAATGGGTGCAATATCATGAAATTTTTAAAAAGTATCTCCATCTCATTAGCATTTTCCACTCTCACATTAACTGGTTGCTCTAGCCTGCCGCACTCAAAAGTTGAAAAGGTCGATTGCGTTGCTAAGTACACAACTGGAACATGGCCAACCGGCTCACATTGGGTGAAGATTGACCAACGCCGCATCAATCATGTAGGCCACCATTTTGTCCACGTAAAAAGTGACCTTATTTTACACTTCTATGGCAGATGGCAACGTGAAGAACTCTTTACTGACTATCAGTGTAAGAAGGTGGCTGAAGCATGATAAAATTAGCCACCAGGTTGCTTATTACTGTCTTAATGATCGCCGCGACTGGCTGTACCGGGCTACAGAAATTCGAAAGGCACACAGTAAATTGCTACGGCAAATATGGTTCGAACTTTACTGGCTTTACCCGTTATAAGTGGATAAAGATTGATGCTATCAGCGTCAGTCAAAACGGCACTCGATTTGTTCACCCAGAGCCAGACCTCGATGTGAGTTTCGAGGCTAATTGGGTCTCTGACAGAGTGTTTAAAGAAATCCAATGTGAACCTCTTTCAAAATAATCCTCAAAAGCGCCTGTTGGCGCTTTTTCTTTGGTTGTTAGCTACTTACTTTATTCTTGCATTTTGCTACTATTTGCGCCTATCGATATTTGACTTTTCATGGAGGAAAAAATGTCAAATGAGATGGGAGGCGTGACGCCAGACCAGGTGGAGCGCATTGCCCAAATTGTCGCCAGAGAAGTCATGGGAAACTTGCGAAAGGATCTCCGTGATGACATCGGCGCAGAAGTGAAAGCACAGCTAGGAGCCTATTTTGGTGACATGACTGCCGCCCAGCACAGCATCCAGCACTCAAATCTGGAAAAGCTGCTGACGCGGTTAGACAGCATCTCAAGTGGATTCTTCGGCGGCATCATCTCCAAGATCACATCCATTCTAACCGCTGCTCTTCTTCTGGGGCTGGCGGCGTATGGCGTTAAAAACGGTTTCGGCAACTAAGAGGAAGGCTAAGGATGGCTACTCCAAGAGGTATCAGAAACAACAACCCAGGCAATCTTGACCGCGGTTCGCCGTGGCAAGGTCTGGTGGACAATCCCGCAGAACCGCGTTTTTGCACATTTAGGGACGCAACATGGGGCATCCGTGCTCTGGCAGTAACGCTCATTACCTACCACGACAAGCGTAAAGCGCGCGATGGCTCGCCGATCGACACTGTCCGTGAGGTGATCGAACGTTGGGCGCCGCCACATGAGAACGACACCGAGGCTTACATCAATGCGGTGGCCAAGGCCGTAGGTGTCTCTCCTGAGATGATTGTAGATCTTCACGACTACAGCACCCTACGCCCCTTGGTGGAGGCAATTATTCGCCATGAGAACGGCAAAGGCCCATTAAAGACGGCAAACAGCTGGTACTCAGTGGAAGCCATCGACGAGGGTCTGCGTCGTGCCGGTGTGGTGCGAGTGGTTAAAGCTGTAAAAGCAGTTCCCGTTACTAAGGAATCTGCTGGCGCAACTATTACTGCCGGTATCGGTGTCGCGCAGCTGGTGGACGTAGCGCCGCAGATCACTCATGCAATGGACAAGGCTCAGGACAATATCTCCAGTGGCGATACCATTCGCATCGTGTTCGGTGTTGCCACGGTAGCAATTGCTCTTTTCATCGCCTGGTCTCAGGTTCGGAAACATCAGAAGGGGATCGCGTAATGCTTCTTGGCCTTTACATTAAGGCCAAGCAGTACCTGTTGACGGCTGCGGCCGTCATCATGGTGCTTGCTGGCGCCTATTACCTAGGTGGCCGGGCGGCTCGCCGGTCAATGGAAATCAAAGCAGAGCGCGAAGACAACAAGCGTCTGCAACACACACTGGATGTGAAGAATGACGTTATCAATGCCGTCCGACGCTCGGATGATGCTACCGTTGATACTCAGCTTGCTGCTGATTGGATGCGTGATTAAGCCACCTGCCCAAGGGGTGCTGTTCTGCGATGCGGCAAACCCCATTTACGTTAGCCATAGTGATCAGCTCACGCAGGAAACCAAACGTGAGATCCTTTCCCATAACGTTCAAGGCGCAAAGTTGTGCCATTGGGAGAAAAAGTCCCGCTAGTATGGGGCTTGAGATGGCGTCTCACTTGAGCTGGGGACGCCGTTTTTCCTGGGCGGCTTGACAGTCGCATTTAGTATTTTGTTTAGGTTTTTGTTTGCATATTAGTTTAGTATTGCGTAGATTTGTTAGACAGTTGACGAAAGCGTCAACCCATTTTCAAGACCTACGAAGCATACTCGTAGCCTCTAAATCCCCAGGTTGGGGGTCGCCGAACACGCTGCATAGCACTCGGCTAAGGTGGAAACATGCGTAACTCTCTGAACATTAAAGAAGCGAAGCGCTCAATTCAAACCATTCGTGATTGTACGAGTGTCATCGCTACTCACATCTTCGGTAATTCGAAGCTGCAAGTGCGCACGCTCAACAATGAAGCGTTGGCACCTAAAGACCTCAAATTCATCGTTACCTTTGCTCACGATGTCGAGACCGCTCGTGCCACGGTTAAACCGCTGGCTGAAGCTCGTTTCCTCGATGGCGAAATTTGCTTTACGGTGAACCCAGCTAAGCAATTCCCTGAGATGGTTAACAAAATTTCCTCTTTCTCAGAGGCAATTGAAACTTCTATTCGTGAATTTTTGAGCAAGCATGATAGTATCTCTAGCACCAATTCTGCTAATGATACTGCTAAATGGCTCCTACACTAATAGCGTCATCGTTATTCGATAAGAACATAGGCAAGTTTGCTCATGAGGGCGAAACTTGCCTTTGTCGTTTCGGTTATTTGTTCACTGATGATGCTCTCTACAAGCTATCTCAGCTGGAACTAATCGACCCGGAAGATGAGATTCATACCTATATAACGATTGAATGTGTAGGTGCTGCTGACGACGACAAAGCGCGCATAACTAAAACCATCGCGAAAATGGTTGATGATGACGCCTCAGATGAAGAGATCATCAAGCATCTTTTCGACTCTGGCTACGTCGATGAATCCAAAAACGTTGATGCCGGCAGAATCGCACTCAGATCTTATTTCTTCATTGATGACGCTGGCCAAGAGGTGGAAGCCCCTCAAGTCGCTGGCGTTAAGGTTGAGCGACCTTTCCAGCAGCAAGGTCTAAGCAGCCGTGCATATATGTTCATTCTCAATTGGTTTGATCATCTGGTCTGCGACGATGAACAAACAGTGCCAGGTGCGAAAATCTGGGCTGGCCGTCTGTATGACCAATGCGAAGTGCGTATTTACAACGGCAAGGGTCAGGTTTTTGAGGATCGCTTGAGCGAACTCGGTGTTGGTGCCAATGGCTTCCTGCCCTGGAATAAAGGCATGAATGTAGATATAAGCAGATGGGCGCCGAACGAAATACAGCAGAAGGTTCAAAAATTCATCGTTCTGATAATTTCTCGCGCTACTGCTCCCCCAATTGGTTACTGCCCGGCTTAATTCTGAATGAACCCGCTTCGGCGGGTTTTTTATTCCCCAAATTCAGGTCATTGCCTACAAACTGGCCTTTACACCGTGGCCGCTCCGCATTAGGCTAATAGCCACATAAGAAAACAACTTGTTTTCACATAATTATTATTTCGCATAACAAGGAAACAACAATGGCTAAGATCATTGTGATTGGCGGCACCAAAGGTGGCCCCGGCAAATCCACGGTTGCGCAGCAGGTAGCCGGTGCGCTGGTTCTTAAAAAGCAGAAGAAATGTCACCTGACCGATATCGATGGCCAGATGACGACCGCAGGCTGGGCTGAAGAGCGCCGAGAAAACGAAGACCTTGCGCTTATCCCCTTTGAGTTCGTAGATCATGACGTGGTTAAACACATTAACGCGGTCAGTCAGCGTCACGATTACGTAGTAATTGACGCAGGTGGTTTCGACTCCGAAATCCAGCGTCAAGCTATGCAGATGGCCGACATCATCCTTCTTCCGTTCCGCCCGAAGCGCCGTGATATTAAATCACTGCGTAATCTCGATCCGGTTCTGGATAACGTGCGTAACACCAACCAAAAGGTGCGAATCATAGGGGTGATGAACCAATGCCCATCCCTGCCAAACCAAGCTCAGCGCATCATCAACGCAAAAGGAGTTATCGAGTCATTTGGCATTGAGCCTGTGCCTGTGAATCTGTATACCCGCAACGTGTATGATGATGCCGAAGAGTCGGGTCGCACCATCTTTGAAATGACCGGTTCAGATCGCGACCAAAAAGCAGAGGCCGAAATTATTGAACTGGTCGATTACCTGCTCAACTTGGAGGGTAAATAATGGCAAAGACTATGGGTGACCTGGCAAAGCGCACACCAGCAGCTACAACACCAGCAGCGCAGCAGCAAGAAAGTCAGCCAGCTGCACCAGCTGCACCACTTCGTAACCCTGTGAAGCCCCAGGGGCGTCCTACGCGTGGCAAAAGCAAGATTCAGTCTCGCACCATGTCTATGGAAGATGAGTACATCGAACTGATTGATATGCTGGCCGTAATTCCTCGCTTCGATAAGTTCACCCGTTCTGACGTGATCCGCGCGGCCATCTTCCAGCTATCGGAGAAAAGCCCCGCTGAAATCGAGGAAGCCATTAAGCTGAATATTGAAGCGGTGAATGCGAGCGATGTGTCGTTCCGCACCGAAGAAATCAAGCGGAAGTTAATGGGTAAAAGTTGATGGACAAACGGCAGACTTCTGCCGTTTTTATTGGGATTAACTATGAAAAAACCTAAATCATCTACAAGTAAAAAAATCTTAACTGCATTGGCTGTCGCAATCGTAGTAGTGGGCCTTATGATGATATTTTTCCCAGATAAATATCAAAATTCCCCCTTGGCTTTCGGGCTGTGTTACATAGTAGGGTCATTTTTTGCTTCAATTTTTCAAAGAACGTCTATCAAGAAGACGGAAAATTTGAAAGCAGAAGTGGATAAGAATTTCGATATTCTATACACATCCCGTAAAGTGAAGAAAGGTCATAAAGTCATATTGATGAGCAAGGTTGAACATGAATTGACTAAAATACTTCATGATGAAAACTCGGGTAGGGAAATAAATAAGTTAAGAAAGGATGTGCTGTTATCTCTAATGCACAAATACGGCAAGCAAGGTATTGTTATTGACCATGAGGAGTTGAATAAATACGTCAGGGCTAATGATGATTCACCAAACTCTGTTTATGAAAAAGAAGTCAAAGACAATGACGAGCTAAAAAACAAAACCGTAACGCAATTATTCTTGGTTTCAAAAAGGCAAGAGCTTTTTCTGGCTAAAAACTTGGCCATATTCGGTACTGCTTTCTCTGCAGGTTGCGCATATTTTTACTTTCCAGACCTTAAGCTTATTAGTTTAGTTCCGGCCTTCTTGTATTTTGCTCTGTTGATAAAGGAAAAGGTATTAACCTACAGGGTTGAAATGGGTTATTTTGGTAAAAATAAATCTGAAGCTATTCAGTTATTGATGTTTATTGAGAAAAATAAAGATAACCTGGATCTTAACGGCTCTGGCGGTAGTAAAAGAAAGATATTTAAAGCAACAGTCATTGAGGAGCACCGAGTCCCGGTGGGAGGAATTGAGGGTGTTTATCAATGAATAAAGATGATGCAACTAAACTAGCTAATAGAGCATTAGACATAATGTTTTTTAATTACCCTATAAGAAGTGCCGTAGGAGTAGTTTTAGGATTAATTATCTGGTTTGGTTTTGATGCTTATCCGGTATTGTTTGAGCTTCTAAGAGCAACAAACGGTAAAAGTACGCAGTTCTTTTTTTCTTTAATTGGGTACTTGCTCGTCCATAGCAAAACTGTAATAGAGGGCCTTACAGGGAAGATATTAAGTGAGGACATGACACAAACCTTGAACTTCATTGAAAAAACCGGCCTCTCCAAGGCTCAGAAAGATCTGATGTATGTTGAGGCAGTTACCAAATACATAAAAACTTTGGATAAAAAGGATCTTGAGGCGAAAAAAGAAGAAGCCGCCGAGGATTAAAGTGGACCTGCTTCTGTATAAAAGATTAAGACCAGTATATTAAAATATACAGAAGCAGGTCGCTTTTAACCACCACAACCCAGCCTCATCACTTCCAAATTCCCTACATTCACTGCTTTAAAAAAGATTGGTAACTAGCTATCATCCAGCAACGGATAACTAACTAGCTACCTACTATGAGCAATTTCTTTTACCAGTGCTTAGGCAACGACGACCAGTATGGATTCATGGAAGAGTGGGATTCGGCCGTCATGGATGAGTGGGTCGCTAAGAACATAGGGCTTTCTCGCTGTAAAGGCGAAGCTGACCTCTTCGAGACTAAGTGGTTTGATTACCGCGACATGCACCCACTCCAGGCTACAGCTGTCTTTACCGAAGAGTACAAACGCCAGTATGCCAACATCATGCTCACTCACGGTCGCGAAGACTTCCAGAGCGCGCCTTTTAGCACCGGTTTGAAACGTGTTCCGTTTCAGGATCAGTCTGCGGCCAACAAAACATCTCTTTGGAAAGCACGCCAGTTTGCCGACCGCTACTGCGTCAATTACGGCTACTTCATTGGCACCGTCCTCTCGATCGCCGCATCACGTTTATGGGACAAACTGCCACGCCCTCAACATCTTTGGCAGCCAGAGCTGATTGAGATCTTCGAAGACAGATTAAAGAAACGCGCGTTAACCCGTCTGGATAGCTCTCTGTGGGGTTCTGGCTGTTCTGGGGTAATCGTCCAAGGGGGCAATGTTGAAATCCAGCGAGATTACTTTGAGTGGCTTCTCACGCAGATTGAAAATCGTGAGCCATCCCGCCGCGTTCTGATCATTTATTCCGCTGTTTGGCTGACAGAGCTTTTGCCTGAACACGTAGCACTACAGCGATTCCCTAAAGAAACTATGGAAGCACGGTCACTGAATTGATTGCCTTCACCCATTTAATAAAATTAGTAAACAAGTTGTTTAGAACAATGGAAAAGCACATGAACATGATTAAAGAGGTGGCGTAATGACCACCATTTGCCATACCGGACGCCCATTGTCAGAAGAGTTTGATGATGACTTCCAGAACCGATTAACAGCCTACTACTGCAAGGATCAGGAGTTCCTGATGCGCGCCGGGGATTTGGTTGACCCGAACCAGTTTGAAAACGCGGCTAACGCAATATTGGTTAACCTGGTGTCATCCTACTTCCGCATGTATAAGAGCGCACCATCCAGCACGGCCATTCTCGACCAGCTGAAGCGCGCCAAGAAAGATAAGACAATCCGCGAAGAGCTTTTCCCGGATGTGGTTAACGCCTTTAAGCGTGTGCTGGGTGAGAAGCTGACCGACACCAAATACATGGTTGACCGGGTGGCCACGTTTGCACGAAGCATTGCCTTCGATGACGCGCTGATAAAAGCCGCCGAGCTGAAAGAGAAGGGTGACTTCGAACGCGCCATGGAAGTGATGGCCAAGGTGCAGATGGTGGGCGCGAGTGACACCATAGGCATATACAACTATCTGGGCGAAGCGGCCGAGCGTTTAAAGCAGCGTGAGTATGAGGCATCTGAAGATTACGTGCCAAACAGCATTACTACCGGCATACCATTGTTGGATCGTCTGCTCTATCAAAAAGGCTGGGGGCGTCGTGAGATGGTTCTCTTCATGGGGTTCGCGAAGTCTGGTAAATCGACGGCCATGGGTGAGTTTTCCATTAACGCGACCTTAAAGGGCTTCAACGTTCTGTACGTCTCGCTGGAAGTTCACACGGCAATCTTGTCTGATTCTTGCGGCAGCAGTCTGGGCAAGGCAGACATGTCGTAGCTAATCGAGAAGCGTGACGATGTTCATAAGAAACTGGCCGACCTGGGCGCCAGTACCGGCGTAGGCAATTTGTGGGTTGTGGAGAGACCGTCTGGCAGCTTGTCACCTGCAGACCTGGATCGCTTGCTTGAGGGCATGAAGTCGAACGGGATGATTCCTGACATGGTCGTGGTGGATTACGCCGACCTGATGAAGCCAACACGACGCAGCGGTGATGAACGCGCTGATGTGAAAAGCATCTATACCGATCTCCGTGCAGTCTTCGACAAACATAACGCCGCTGGCATCACTGCATCCCAGACAAACCGAGAGGGAGGGGCGTCTGAAGTGGCCACGATGATGCACGCCGCGGATAACATTGAAAAGGTGCGTATCGCTGACCTGGTTATCTCGATCAACAAAACGGAAGAGGAAGCGACGAAGGGCGAAGCGCGCTTGTATTTTGCAGGCTCTCGTAACCAGAAAGGCAACATCAGTATCCGAGTGAAGCAGAACCTGGAGCAGATGCGGTTTATTCAGGAAATTCTGGACGTTATCTAAAAATAAAGGCGTGGCAAAAATCGCCACGCCTCATTTCCAATTCGAGAAATCAAGTTTCTCGCCCTGTTAAAAACAACAAGGGAAAAACACATGAGCAGCCATCATACCCCATCTTCCCTAATACACACAAAATTGCCTTCTAATAATGACCGGAGAGGATTGCTGGCATGAGCGACATTAAAGAGCTTTTGACCGAGCTGGACTTTGAGCAATGGCTCGATACAGAGGGCATCATCTAC
>OGHJ01001851.1_pt1 | contig 20376 bp, 19 predicted proteins | sample 1571351 | NCBI WGS metagenome assembly OGHJ01 (sample SAMEA2582037, study PRJEB24529) | metagenome | biome: Human gut stool | place: China | collected 2011 | reverse complement strand
TGATGGATGCACTTCTTGGAGCGGCGGCACTTGGAGATATCGGAAAGCATTTTCCAGATAATGACCCTGCATATGAGGGAGCGGACAGTATGAAACTTCTTGAAGAGGTTGGAAAGCTGTTACAGGAAAAGGCTTATTTTATTGAAAATATTGATGCGACAGTGATTGCACAAAGACCGAAGCTTGCTCCATATATTCCAGAGATGAAAAAAAATATTGCAAGAGTTCTTGGTATTCAGGAAGGGCAGGTTAATGTAAAGGCAACGACAGAAGAGGGACTTGGATTTACCGGGGAAGGCCTTGGTATTTCAGCTTCAGCTGTTTGTCTGCTTTCAGAGATTCAGAATTATGTTGGTGCAGATGTTTTGATGGAAGACAGAGGCTGTGCAGGCTGCGGCGGCTGTGCAAGATTTGGAGGCATTCAGAAATGATAGTCTGGGATGATGGAAGGAAAAAGCAGAGAGTTTATGAGATGTGGGAAGATAATTTTCATGACCCAGTATCTTATGCGAACTTTTATTTTAATGAAGTATATGGAAAAAATGAAGTTTTGCTGAATGAGGAAATGTCAGCGGATGAGAACATTGTGAAGGGAATGCTGCATTTAAATCCATATACACTTCATGTAAAAGGACAGCAAGCAGAGGTGAAGTATATCGTTGGTGTGGCAACGGATGAAGAGTACAGAAGACAGGGCGTGATGCGGGAACTCCTTGTAAAGACTTTTCAGGAGCTTCGTAGCAGAGGTGAGTTGTTTACTTATCTGATGCCAGCAGACGAAAACTATTATCTGCCATTTGATTTTCGCTTTGGAATGGCTCAGGTAGAGCAGGAATTGGAATATTTGCCAGAACTGCGTAAGGAGACTGAAAAACAAGCGAAAGATATAATAGAAAAAGATTCGAAAGATAGTATTGATGCAAAACAGGAAAGTGTTGCAAAAAATAAAGAAGTCTTATTAAAGAAAGAAGAAGTAGAACAGGAAAGCCGGCCAGAAGAATGTCCGATAAAAGAGGATATATTAGGAGATAATAAAAACAAAAGTGAATCTTCATTTGAAAAATATACCTTTAAAACAGAACTTCCCGATGCAGAACTTGAAACACTTGTTGCACAGGAAAATGTGATTAAAGATACCCTGTTTGACATTTTCACAGAAATTTCTGTCCCTTATATCCGAAGAATGGAAAAAGAGGTGGAGGGTGATTACGGACAGGTGCTCTATGTTTTTGATGGGGAATCTTATGTCGGCAGAGTTGCAGTAGGAGCGGAGGACAGCTACTTTGTTCTTTCACAGGTCTTTTGTGCAGATGCTTCTAAGAGGGAAAACTTTTTAGAACAGATTATTTTATATTGTGAAGAGAAATATCACTATAACCGATATCAGCTTGTACTTGACCCGTCCTGGAAAGATATCACAACAAAAATAGGTTTATATAGAAATTTTCGTTTTATGCCAGCAAAAAGGGTGAAGAAGATTATGTTCCGTCTGCTAAATATAGAAGAACTTTCTAAGTTTTTAGAATGTAAAATAGAAACGCTAAAGGAAACCAGCGAAACAGAAAAGGAGAAAGCGGGGGCAAAGATTTGTGAAGCTGACAGCTGTGGAACGAATAGTAAGGAAAACGGTGTTTGTAAATCTGATAATTGTGAAAATACCATCTGTGAAATAGATAATTGTGAAGCATATACCTATAGAGAAGATATCTATATAGAAGATAAGTATTTAGAAGAACAGAGCGGAGTGTATCATTTCTCGCTAAAAGATGGAAAGGTTTCTATCACAAAAACAGAGACTATAAAAACAGATGGTATGCAGAGCGTTTCTATTGCGGCTCTTACAGACTATCTTTTTGGCAAGAAAGAAGAAAGTATTGATAGCTGTGAAACTTTAACAGAAGAAGGAAAAATGCTTTTGAAAAACATATTAAAAACATTCAAGCGTGCTATAATAGAAAGAAAAGATGAACTGTTTTCATGCAATTAAAAGGAGGACAACGCAATGGCTAACAAATATGCAGGAACCCAGACGGAAAAGAACCTGAGGGAGGCTTTTTCTGGTGAATCACAGGCAAGAAATAAATATACCTATTTTGCATCCAAGGCAAAAAAAGAGGGATTTGAGCAGATTTCCGCCCTTTTTTTAAAGACCGCAGACAATGAGAAAGAACACGCAAAGATGTGGTTTAAGGAATTAGACGGTCTGGGAAATACCGCAGAGAATCTGGCATCTGCTGCAGACGGCGAGAATTATGAGTGGACAGATATGTATGATGGATTTGCCAAGACGGCTGAGGAAGAAGGATTCCCGGAACTGGCAGCGAAATTCCGTATGGTAGCGGAGATTGAAAAGCACCATGAAGAGCGCTACCGTGCCCTGCTTCACAATGTGGAAGCACAGGAAGTATTTAAGAAGAGCGAAGTGAAGGTATGGGAATGCCGCAACTGCGGTCATATCGTAGTAGGCGAGAAAGCACCGGAAGTTTGTCCGGTATGCGCGCATCCGCAGGCTTATTTCGAGGTTCATGCGGAGAATTACTAAATCTGGGGACTCAATCGTGGAAGCAGATGCCTTTTGTGGGAATGTGAGACGCAAGAGGTAGTTCTGGATTTGGTATGTGATTGAGTATAAGTAATGTGAGTTAGAGTGGATATGCCATGGACGGCGAGGATCTGATGGATTTGCTGGTCAGTCAGCTGGGGCACTTTCGAAAACGACGAGACGCCAGCTGAGGGTGCTGCCGATTCCTTATTGTGTATAAAAAAGGAAGATGCATCATATAAAAGATACGAAAAATAAGCAGGCTGTTTTGGATCGATTCGTATGAGATCGTCTTTTTTATCATTCGCACCAGATGTTTCGAAGGAACAATGCCAGGCAGAGCATTGGATCGATATAGAAAATGTGTCAGAATCAGTAAAAATGACGCCGGAAGAAATTGAAAATTTGAATGCACGGATTTTACGGACATATGGAACGGAAATGCATGATTTGAAAAAGGAAGCCTTTGCCAAAGAAGAGAGAGTTGTTTATGATAAATGGTGTGGAAATTTCTTATCATTTGGGATACAGGGGATAAATTGGACTGTGCGTGATGCTCAAAATTCCGTGGATAAAAATGTTCATATCAAATATGGAATCGCGACTTCACAGGGGTTGATCAAACAGTTTCCGATGGAGACTTTTTTAGCTGATGAGGAGGATCCATCCGATCCGGAGTGGGATGAGGCAGCACTTTGTCTCTGTATGGTCGGGGAACCGCTTTTGATTTTGGGTTCGGTGCAGGAGGAGAGTTATCTGTATGTCCGGAATGAATGCAGCGAGGGCTGGATATCGGCAGAGTCGGTGGCAGTCTGTCGGAACCGGGCGGAATGGCTGATGGCGGCATTTCCGATCCATCCGTTAGTAGTGACAGGGGACATGGTCTGGCTGGAAGCAAGTGCGGTCTATCCGGGAACCAGTGCATACCGGCTTCGGATGGGTACGGTGTTGGAATTGTGCGTGGAAGAAGGAATCCCAGAGATAAAAGAAACAATAGAAACAAACAGAATAAAAGGGACAGGAGCGCTAATAGAGACAACAGAAGCACAGGCAGAACAGAGGGTACAGAACAGACTGTCTTGGAATAATTACATCGTCTGGCTTCCATGCCGCGCCCCGGATGGCAGTTTCTTCCGGCAAAAAGGATTGATTCCGATGAGCCGGGACGTATCGGTGGGATATTTGAGCTTGACAAATGAGGAAATTATTAAACAGGCGTTCAAGTGTCTGGGAGACCGCTACGGCTGGGGCGGAATGCTGGAGAGCCGGGATTGTTCTTCCTATATCCGGGAAGTGTACCGCTGTTTTGGATGGATCCTGCCTCGCAATACGACCGGTCAGCTGCAGATGCCAGTTAGAAAAATAGAGCTGGCAGGGCGGTGCTGCTCAGAAAAAGAGCAGATTTTAAGAGCATTAGAACCGGGCACACTTCTATATTTTCCGGGACATGTGATGATGTATCTGGGATATGAGAATGGCAATTTTTATGTCATAAACGATGTGAGCAGGCTGGTGAAAGAAGGAGAAACGATGCCGGTGCGTGTACGATCGGTGATTGTCAACACGCTGGCAGTCAGGCGTCCCAATCTGCGGACCTGGATGGAGGAGCTGACGCTTGTTTTGATTCCTTGGGAAACATGAAGCGTACAGCAGATAGAAAAAGGGAGAAAAAGAGAGATGAAGATAATTGTATGTGTGGATAATCATAACGGCATGATGTTCAATCACAGACGGCAGAGCCAGGACCGCGTGCTTAGAAAGCGTATTATGGAGCTGACAGGTGGGAAAAAACTGTGGATGAATGCATACAGCCAGAAACAGTTTTTACAGGTGAATGGAAATATGCCGAAAGAACAGGAACAATCCGGGCAGATTCAGGCAGATGAAGCGTTTTTGGAAAAGGCGGGGCCGGGAGAGTACTGTTTTGTCGAGGACAAGGATGTTGTTCCGTATGAGAGCCGGATCGAAGAAGTGATTCTTTGTCATTGGAACCGGGATTATCCGGCAGATATGTATTTTAAGATGGATCTGGGCAGCTGGAAGCTGGCAGAAACGCAGGAATATGCGGGTTCCTCGCATGAGAAAATCACAGAAGAGCGGTATGTGCGCAGGTAAAAAATATACATAAAAAGTAAGTACAATATAAAAGAGTAAGAAAAACATAAAAAACAAGTCAAATATAAAAAAGAGCCGGTTCTGCACCTGAAAATCAGGCGCCAGAACGCGCAAATCTACATGGCTCTGAAAGGGATAGGCTTAAACGGAAAGGCAGAAATTCATATGAGAAAATTGAAAATGTGGCTTCTGGGGCTGGCTGCAGCGGCGATGCTGTCTGTTTCAGCGTGCGCGCAGGAGATTCCAGAGGGAAGTCTGAATGGAAACGGAAGTGTCAGCGCGGAGGAAAATCAGGCGGAAAGTGCGGACGGAGATTCACAGGCGGTGTCATCGTCAGAAAATGGTGGAAACCGTGTATCTTCTGCTTCAGGAACGTCATTTAATCTGGCGGATGTACCGGCATATTCCGGTCATCCGTATGTGGCGGTCAATGGAAATGTGCCGTATTTTACCGATGCGGACCTGACGGATGTATCGTTTGAGAGTTACAGTGATCTGGACAGCCTGGGGCGCTGCGGCGTGGCATATGCTTCGGTTTCGCAGGATACGATGCCGACGGAGAAGCGCGGCTCGATCGGGGAAGTCAAGCCGACGGGCTGGCATACGGCGAAGTATGACAATGTGGATGGAAAGTATCTCTATAACCGTTGTCATCTGATCGGCTACCAGCTCACGGCGGAGAATGCTAATGTCAAAAACCTGATTACCGGAACCCGCTATCTGAACGTACAGGGAATGCTGCCATTTGAAAATCTGACAGCCGATTATGTGAAAGAAACCGGAAACCATGTCATGTACCGCGTAACGCCGGTTTTTGAGGGCAATAATCTGGTTGCCTCCGGCGTCCTGATGGAGGCGGAATCCGTCGAGGATCAGGGCGAGGGAGTGCTGTTCTGCGTGTACGTCTATAATGTCCAGCCTGGTATTGCGATCGATTATGCGACAGGAGAAAGCTGGGCGGACGGCTCTGGAAGTGCGGGAATCACAGCCGGACAGGGAACGGCTGGAAATGGCAGCAGCCAGAATCAATCGGCTGGATCGGGAGCAGCTGGTTCGTCGGGAGGCGGCGCTGGATCCTCTGGAAGCAGTGCGACGGTTCAGACCTACATTCTCAATACCAACTCGAAAAAATTTCACCTTCCAAGCTGCACATCTGTCACCCAGATGAAGGCGGCAAACCGGCAGGAATTTACCGGTACGCGCGATGAAGTGATTGCAGAGGGATATGAACCATGTAAGAACTGCAATCCCTGATAAAACAGGGATGCAAAGTGTCTCGTTTGTGCTGTGTATGGAAAGAATCGGATGAGAACACGGTTAAGGAAGTTTCAAGAAGAAGCAATTCCTTAAAGAAAAGTTATAAGAGAAATTTTCCGCTTACGATACGCCCCCGGTGTACATCCGGTCAGGCGTTTGAAACAGGAAGAATAGTAGCTTTGTGTTGTAAAGCCGGAGCTTTGGGCAATTTCCGCGATAGATAGGCGGGAGTTGTTCAAAAGCTCCTGGCTTTTTTTGATCCGGTATTCAAGGAGATACTGGAAAATCGTGATGCCAGTCATCCGTTTGAAAAAACGTTCACATTCTTCCGGACAGAGGCAGACTGCGTCAGAGATCTCGCGCAGGGTGATTTTCTGCGAGTAATGCGCCTGCAAGTAGTGGAAAATCTCTTTCAGGCGGCTGTTGGCGGCAGAAGTATCGCCGCGTTTATTGAACGTGGATTCGTCTTGACGGAGAAAGCGCCAGGCGATGATCCAGAGGGAAAACAGGATACCATATACCTGAAACGAGCTTTCAGGTGTGTGATTCTCTGAAAGCTGTAAAATACGGCAGATGGAGTCCGCCAGCAGAGAGCCGTCGGGGGTGAGGGCGTCAAACTGGAAAAAAGACAAGGTTTCCTCATTCAAAAGGGGCAGAACCATCGCATCCGACAAAGCAGCCCCGCTGGCAGCAGTCAGAAGCGCCGGGGAAAAATTGATGCAGTAGTAGGAGGAATCCGTCGTCAATGGCAAAGCGCTGTGGACGAGCCGCCGGTTAAAAAAAATACCGCAGCCGGACGAAATTGGGAATCTGGAACCAGGCGTCTGAAAACAGACCTCGCCGCGCTCGACCAGGCAGAACTGGAAATCTTCATGCCAGTGCCAGCTCACAAGCTGATAAGACGGATCGGAAAAGTCGGTTCGGTACACCGAAACCGGAAAATCCGGGAAAATACGAATCAGGTTTTCCTCCCGGTCAGAATTTATGGAAAGATAGTTTGTAATCATAATAACCTCAATATAATGAAAAAACAAGCCGATATTTTTATATATAAATAAAGATAATACCGATATAATGATAAAGTCAATGAAAAAGAACGAAACTCATAAAAGAATAGTGGAGAAATGAAAGATGTTAAAAAGGAATAGAGATGGAAAGAATCAAATGAACATCAAGGAGTCGAATCATGCCACAGAAAAACAGGCATCAAATTCCACAGAAGTTCCTTCTTCGTCTGCCCGCCTCGGCGCTCTCTGCTGCATGATCGGCGCGACTAGCTGGGGATTTTCGGGAACATGCGGGGAGGCACTGTTTTCATCCTACCCGATCGATGCGGCGTGGGTGACGGCGCTTAGAATGCTGGGGGCGGGGACGATTCTTCTGCTTGCTGCCGCTGCGAAGGGAAAATTGCCGGTGCGGGCACTGGTTCAGGATAAGAAAGCGATGGCTCAGATGGTGCTGTTTTCGTTTCTGGGATTGGTGCTGTCCCAGTATGCGTACTTAAATGCAATCAAATGGACCAATTCGGGAACGGCGACGGTGCTGCAGAATTTATCGATTATCTTCGTGGCGGTCTTTGTATGCGCGGCAGAACGTACATTGCCCACGAAACGGACGTTTTTCTGTATCTGTCTGGCATTCTTTGGAGTCTGGCTGATCGCGACGGGAGGAAGACTGGACGGCATGGAACTGACGGCGAAGGGACTTTTCTGGGGAATCATGGGAGGTGTCGGCGCAGCTGCGTATTTCCTGCTTTCAAAAAATCCGGTGAATCAGTGGGGAAGTATTCCTGCAACCGGGATGGGAATGTTTATCGGCGGCGTGTTTCTATCGGGAGCCGTCCGCATCTGGGAAGTTCCGGCGGGGCTGGACGGTCATGCCGCATTTTATCTGGGTGTGCTTGTGATACTGGGAAGTGCGGTTGCGTATACTCTTTTTTTAAAGGGAGTTTCTTTGACGGGACCGGTGCGCGCTTCGGTGCTTGCTTGCCTGGAACCGCTGACGGCGGCGTGCCTGTCAGCGGTCTGGCTGAATTCCGTTTTTACACCGGCAGAGTTGATTGGATTCGTCTGTATTCTGGCGACGGTTTTGATTATGAAATAGTATAAGAATAATATTAGAGATTTACTTTTTTAACAACACTTTGCAAGAATTCTCCTATCCTCTTTAGTGTGGCAGTATCGATAGAGAGAAAAAGGATTGATAATTTCACAAAATATTCACAAATAATTAGCACTCACATGTTGACAGTGCTAACAACTGGTGTTATAGTATCAATAGAACATGAGTAGGAGGTGTGCTTATGAACATCAATAAATTTACCCAGAAATCTATGGAAGCTGTACAGGGATGTGAGAAAATTGCCAGCGATTATGGCAATCAGGAAATAGAGCAGGAGCATCTTCTTTATAGTCTGCTGACTATGGAGGACAGCCTGATTTTGAAAATGATCGAGAAGATGGAGATCAATCAGCAGTACTTTGTGAACAAAGTCGAAGAGATGATCAGTAAGAGAACCAAGGTTCAGGGAGGACAGTCCTATGTGGGGCAGTATCTGAACAAGGTACTGATCTCTGCTGAGGATGAGATGAAGGTGTTTGGAGATGAGTATGTCTCTGTGGAACATTTGATGCTCGCCATGATCAAGTATCCGAGTCCTTCCATGAAGGAGCTGTTCCGTGAGTTTGGCATCACCAGAGAGCGGTTTTTACAGGCATTGTCTACGGTAAGAGGCAATCAGAGAGTCACCAGTGACAATCCGGAGGCAACTTACGATACACTTACCAAATACGGACAGGATCTGGTAGAGAAAGCCAGAGACCAGAAGCTGGATCCGGTTATTGGCAGGGATAACGAGATAAGAAATGTGATCCGTATCCTTTCCCGTAAGACAAAGAATAACCCGGTTCTGATCGGTGAGCCTGGTGTAGGTAAGACTGCGGTTGTAGAAGGTCTGGCACAGCGTATTGTGAAAGGTGATGTACCGCAGGGACTGAAGGATAAGAAGATTTTTGCACTGGACATGGGAGCACTGGTAGCGGGTGCCAAGTACAGAGGAGAATTTGAGGAGCGTCTGAAAGCGGTTCTTGAGGATGTGAAGAACAGTGAGGGACAGATCATTCTGTTCATTGATGAGCTGCATACCATTGTTGGTGCAGGTAAGACAGATGGTGCACTGGATGCCGGTAATATGTTAAAGCCTATGCTGGCAAGAGGTGAGCTGCACTGTATCGGGGCAACCACGTTGGACGAGTACCGTCAGTATATTGAGAAGGATGCAGCACTGGAGCGTCGTTTCCAGCCGGTTATGGTAGAGGAGCCTACTGTTGAGGATACTATTTCCATTCTCCGTGGACTGAAAGAGAGATATGAGGTCTACCATGGTGTCAAGATCATGGACAATGCCCTCGTCAGTGCAGCAGTGCTTTCTCACAGATACATTTCTGACAGGTTCCTGCCGGATAAGGCGATTGACCTGGTGGATGAAGCCTGTGCCCTGATCAAGACGGAGCTGGACTCCATGCCTACAGAGCTGGATGAGCTGAAGCGTAAGATCGACCAGCTTTCAATTGAAGAGATCGCCCTGAAAAAGGAGGATGACAGACTCAGTCAGGAGAGACTTCAGGATCTTCAGAAGGAACTGGCTGAGCTGAAGGAAGAGTTCAGTAACAGAAAGGCACAGTGGGAGAATGAAAAGGCTTCCGTTGAGAAGCTGTCAAAGCTCCGTGAGGAAATTGAAAATGTTAATAATCAGATAGAGATTGCTCAGCGGGAGGGTGATTTTGCCAAGGCCAGTGAACTGAACTACAGTACCCTTCCAAGCCTGAAGAAGCAGCTTGAGATCGAGGAAGCAAACGTAAAGAATAAGGATCTTTCCCTGGTTCATGAGAGCGTATCCGAAGAGGAGATCGCAAGGATCATTTCCAGATGGACAGGTATCCCGGTTGCCAAGCTGACGGAGAGTGAACGAAACAAGACACTGCATCTGGATGAGGAGCTGCATAAGAGAGTGATCGGACAGGATGAGGGTGTTACGAAGGTGACAGAGGCAATCATCCGTTCCAAGGCAGGTATCAAGGATCCCAGAAAGCCGATCGGTTCCTTCCTGTTCCTCGGACCTACCGGTGTCGGCAAGACAGAGCTTGCAAAGACGCTTGCGGCAAGTCTGTTTGATGATGAGAACAATATGGTCCGGATCGATATGAGTGAATACATGGAGAAATACTCCGTATCCCGCCTGATCGGAGCGCCGCCAGGATATGTCGGATACGATGAGGGTGGTCAGCTCACAGAGGCAGTCCGCAGAAAACCGTATTGTGTCGTTTTGTTCGATGAGATCGAGAAGGCACATCCGGATGTATTCAATGTTCTGCTTCAGGTCCTCGATGATGGACGTATCACAGATTCCATGGGCAAGACCGTGGATTTCAAGAATACGATCATTATCCTGACCTCCAACATCGGTTCCCAGTATCTGCTTGACGGTATCGATGAGAACGGTGATATCAAGCCGGAGGCAAAGGCTGAGGTCATGAACGATCTGCGTGCCCACTTCCGTCCGGAGTTCCTGAACCGTCTTGATGAGACGATCCTCTTCAAGCCGCTTACAAAGAACAACATCGGAAGCATCATCGATCTGCTTGTTGACGATATCAACAAGCGTCTGGCGGATAAAGAACTTGTGGTTGCACTTTCCGATTCTGCAAAGCAGTTTATCGTGGACAACGGTTATGATCCGGTATACGGCGCAAGACCGCTTAAGAGATATCTGCAGAAGAATGTGGAGACTCTGGCAGCCCGCCTGATCCTGTCGGATGGTGTCCATACCGGAGATACGATCAAGATCGACGTGGTCGACGGAAAACTCAACGCGTCTGCGGAGAGAGGAACAAAAGAATAATCAGAAAACCGGATTCCGGGTAGGTGCTTTGAAGGCAGCCTGGGATCCGGATAAAAGAAAACTTCATCCTTGGAGTTGTTCAGACCGGTATCACAGCCTGAAAAGCTTCCGAAGATGAAGTTTTTTTGCTCTATAGGAAAGAGTACGTTACATTAAAGCGTGAAAGCAGTGATTCCTATAGAGCAAAAAATCCCTCCGGGGGGATCGCACTGCGGCGGAATGGAATGATGTCGCTAACGCGACCCGCCGCAGGCGGAGAATCCTGCAAAGCAGGATTCTGTTTTATGCGACAGAAATGATTTTTTAGTGTGTTTCTCCTCCAATCACTTTGATATCCTGCTCATATTCAACAGCGGCCTTCACCGCCGCCTCCAATGCAGCCGTAATATCCGCAATGGCCATAGACGGGGTCGCCGGTTTATTGACAACCTGAGAAACAGCATACGGAACGTGGATAAAGCCACCGCGTACATTTGGAAATTCCTTTTGGATATAGTATAAAATTCCATACATGACATGGTTGCAGATATAGGTTCCTGCGGTGTTGGAGAGGGTAGAAGGATAACCGGCGTTCCTGATCTCCTGAACCATCGCCTTAATAGGAAGAGTAGAAAAATAAGCAGGGGCCCCGTCTTTAAAGATGGGTACGTCAATAGGCTGGTTGCCTTCGTTGTCTTTGATACGGGCATCGTCGAGATTGATGGCTACGCGCTCCGGCGTGATGTCGTAACGTCCGCCGGCCTGGCCGATGCTGATAACGATATCCGGGCGGAGCTCCAGCATCTTTTCATGGACCTTCGCAATGGATTTAGCGACTACGGTCGGGATCTGCAGCTTTGTGATCGTTGCCCCGGCGATCTCGTCTTTCATGGCTTTTACGGCTTCCCATGCCGGATTGATCGGTTCTCCGCCGAAGGGGTCGAACCCGGTGATCAGTACGTTCATGTAAATTCCTCACTTTCTTTAAAGCCGCCTCTGCAACGCGGGGGATTTTCAGTCCGGAAAATCCACGCCGTGATATTAACGGCATATTTTCTCAGGAGACTTATTTGACAAACAGAGTCTCCGACGTTATGATAGATAAGGATATTATACAGGAAAATAAAAGAATTCGCAAACGCAATTCCTGTACACGGACAAGAATTTTCTAATGTGCAAACGCGCGAAGATGTAGATTGTCACATGCGACCGCGTGAGGCGCGAGAATATGCCAGGCATATTCTTTTTTAGGGAAAATCCCGTACAGTACAGAAATGCAAAAACAGATAGAAAAGAGGAAAAATTATGTTTCGCAGAATCGGAAAAAATGATCCATGCTGGTGTGAAAGTGGAAAACCATATTGTGAGTGTCATATGACATTTGACCAGAAGATCAGTCGCGCCCGCTTCGCAGGCCACGAGGTTCCGTCCCACAAGATCATCAAGACACCGGCACAGATCGAGGGGATCCGTGAGAGCGGAAAACTGAATGTAGCAGTCCTTGACTATGTGGCGGAGCACATCAGAGCAGGAATTACCACAGAGGAGATTGACCAGTGGGTATACGACTTTACGACAAAGCACGGCGGGATTCCGGCACCATTAAATTATGAGGGATTCCCAAAGAGCGTGTGCACCTCCATCAATGATCAGGTATGCCATGGAATCCCGTCCAAGGATGTCGTCTTAAAAGACGGTGATATCATCAACGTGGATGTCTCCACGATCCTTCACGGATATTTCTCTGATTCGTCCAGAATGTTCCTGATCGGCAATGTGGACCCGGAGAAGGAAAAACTTGTCCGCGTCACGAACGAAGCTGTGGAAAAGGGTCTCGAGCAGGTAAAACCGTGGGGATTCTTAGGAGATATGGGTCAGGCTGTCCATGACTACGCGAAGAAGAATGGTTACACCATTGTCGAGGAAGTCGGCGGTCACGGTGTCGGCCTTGAGTTCCATGAGGATCCGTTTGTAAGCTATGTTACAAGACGGGGCGAGGAGATGCTTATGGCACCGGGTATGATCTTCACCATCGAGCCGATGATCAACATGGGCCGTCCGGACATCTTTGTGGATGACAGCAACGGCTGGACGATCTATACCGATGACAGACTTCCGTCCGCCCAGAGGGAGATCATGGTACTCGTGACAGAGACCGGACATGAGGTCCTTGCGTGGTAGAAAAAACGAGAGAAAAACCCAATAGAAAACAGGGAAATTCCTTGAAAAGTATCTGAAAATTCGGTATAATATAGTCAAATAACAGTAAACGTGAGATTTGAATAAGGAGGATCGTGTATGGAGTTAAAGTATAATAAAATTCAGACGACCGGTACAGATACCCCGTTAAAAATCGTAAAGGGACATTTTGCAACGAATCATGCCCACACGAATTACTATTTTGACCTGACGACGGTAAAGAGCCGTCTGAGTGAGGCTGGAGGAATTGCCCAGGCACTCGTACATATGTATCTGTACGATATGATCGTTGATACGATCGTATGCATGGAAGGGACCGAGGTGATTGGAACCCTCCTTGCGCAGGAGCTGACAAAAGGCGGTTTCATGTCGAAGAACGCCCACAAGACGATCTACGTTATCAAACCGGAGTTCAACAGCAACAGCCAGATCGTGTTCAAGGACAATTACCGCGCAATGATCAATGGAAAGAATGTGCTGATCCTCACCGCGACCGTGACAACAGGTCTGACGATCAACAAGGCGATCGAGGGTGTCCAGTACTATGGAGGAATTATTCAGGGGATCTCCGCAGTATTCAGCGCACTTGAGAATGTCAACGGAATTCCGATCAAGTCGGTATTCGGATTAAAAGATGTTCCGGATTACCAGTACAGCGATTACAGAAACTGCCCGTTATGTAAGGAAGGAAAGAAACTGGATGCGCTGATCAATCCGTATGGATATTCAAAACTGTAAAAAATAATTTGAAATAGGAGCAGCTCTGCAGGCCGGGGAAATCCCGGTGCCTGCAGAGCTTTTTCTTTTAACAGGGAACTCCGATGAATTTCCAGTTAAACAAAAAGGCACTGACGAGCCAGCGATGTTACATAACTCTGGTTCATACAAGCTATAAAAAGAAACTACTTGCAATTTCTGACAAAGTGCTTATAATAAAACATAGCAACATTGCTGAAAGGCAACTGGAAAGGAGACGCAAAGATATGACGAATCTTATTCTACTCGCAGTCGTGATTCGAATTATCGTCAGCATTATCGTCGTGGACGGGAATGCTTATTTGCGTTATACTGAATCTGGGATTGCCTGATAGAAACTTGAAAGAACAAGTTACGAAAGAAAGCAAAGCCTTACAGTGTAACGCTGTAAGGTTTTTTTATACCTGAATTTTAATACGGACATTTGTCCGTGCCAGAAAAGAAAAAGGCGGGAATGTCTGACAGAGCCGGACATTCCTGTGAGAAATAAGATGAGGGGAAAACAGCTATGAAAATGAACGGAGCGCGGATCCTGGTGGAAGAGCTGATCCATCAGGGCGTGAGAGTGATCTTCGGATATCCGGGGGGAGCAGTGCTTGATATCTACAATGAACTCTATCTTGCGTCTGACCGCATCGGACATGTCTTAACGGCCCACGAGCAGGGAGCTGCCCATGCCGCTGACGGATATGCGAGAGCAAGCGGAAAGACCGGCGTGGTCCTGGCCACAAGTGGCCCGGGTGCGACGAACCTGGTGACAGGAATCGCAAACGCCTACCTCGATTCCGTACCGATGGTTGCGATCACCGGAAACGTTGCGGTGAACAGCCTCGGAAAGGATTCCTTCCAGGAGGTCGATATCGTCGGAATCACACAGCCGGTGGTAAAACACAATTTCATGGTCCGCGACATCAAGGATCTTCAGAGAACGATCATCGAGGCCTTCGAGATCGCAAACTCCGGACGTAAGGGACCGGTTCTCATCGATATCCCGAAGAACGTCCAGTCCGCAGAATATGAATACGTGGAGGACTTAAAGGTCCCGAGCGTTGTGAAAAAACCGAGAAAATCCGAGTGCGGAAATATCGACGAAGTCGTAGAGATGATCAAAAAAGCGAAAAAGCCGTTTATCTATGCAGGCGGCGGTGTCGTTGCGGCGGGAGCACAGGATGAGGTCCTGGAGCTCTCAAAGAGAGTCGATGCGGCGATCGGACTTTCCATGATGGGGATCACATCCGTTCCGGCCTCCTACCCGTTAAATCTCGGAATGTGCGGAATGCACGGAAAATATCCGTCGATCAAGGCACAGTCCGAATGTGACCTGCTCCTTGCAGTCGGCGTAAGATTCTCCGACCGTGCAACGGGCGATTTAAACGAATATACAAAGAAATGCATGACGGTCCATATCGATATCGACCGTGCGGAGATCGGAAAGAACGTCAGCCCTGACGTGAGTCTCTGGGGAGATGTGAAGGAGATCCTCACAAAGATCCTGGAAGCACTCCCGGAGCATAAACATCCGGAATGGGTTGCAGAGCTGGAAGGTTACAAACACGAGATGATCCTCCCGGCGCCGAAATCTTACGGACCGGAAGCCATCATTGAAGAAGTCCACAAACACTGTACGGATGATACGGTCGTAGCGACCGATGTCGGACAGCATCAGATGTGGACGATGCAGTTCTATCCGTTTGAAAAGCCGCACACACTTCTTACTTCCGGCGGTCTCGGAACCATGGGATATGGCTTCGGAGCAGCCATCGGCGGATGTATCGCCGCGAGAGGCAGAAGAACCGTTCTCTTTACCGGAGACGGAAGCTTTGGAATGAACTTAAACGAGATGGCGACGGCGGTGAGCCAGGAGCTCCCGATCACGATCGTCGTTTTCGATAACGATGTCCTAGGAATGGTGAGACAGTGGCAGACGATCTTCTATGACTGCCATTATTCCCAGACCGTCCTTGACAGAAAGACAGATTTCCCGGCGCTCGCAAAGGCGTTCGGTGCAGACGGATATGCCGTTTACACGATGGAAGATCTGAAAAAAGCCCTGGATGCGGCAGACAAGTCCTCAGGACCTGTCCTGATCGACTGTCACATTGACATGGACGAAAAAGTCCTGCCGATGATCCCGCCGGGACGTTCCATCAAAGATATGATCGTGGAAGGATAAGGTGACCATGGAAAACAAAGTTGAAAAGTTTGCGGTCGCCATGATCGTAAACAACCGCTTCGGCGTTTTAAACCGCATCGCTGGTCTTTACGCAAAGCGCTGTTATAATATCGATAATATCTCCGCAGGTACGCTGGATGATCCGAATTATACCCGGATCACCATCGTCTCCACAGGAGATGAATATATGAAGGACCAGGTGGTCCGTCAGCTGGAAAAACTCATCGATGTCCGTGCCGTAACACTTTTGGAACCGGAAAACACCGTCTTTGCCCAGCATATGTACATCAAAATGCACCTGACAGGAACCCACAGAGGTTCCAGCAAACATCAGGTACTGGATCTGATCAACGAGTACGGCGGAAAAGTCGTAGACTTCGGTGAAGAGCATCTGACAGCCGAGATTACCGGAGACAGCAAAAAAGTTGAATCGTTTATTGAAAAAGTCAGAGATTTTGGTATATTAGAACTTAGCCGGTCGGGAGAGATCGCGATCGGTTTAGGAATAGACAACACATTAAGTGTCGATCACAATGAAGAATAAGGAGAAGAAAAACTATGGCAACAATGTATTATGAGAGAGATTGTAACTTATCACTTCTTGACGGAAAGAAAGTAGCTGTTATCGGCTACGGTTCCCAGGGTCATGCACACGCTCTGAACTTAAGAGATTCCGGTGTTGATGTAGTAGTAGGTCTTTACGAGGGCTCCAAGTCCGCAGCAAAGGCAAAAGAAGACGGCTTCACAGTTATGCTCACAGCAGACGCTGTAAAGGCAGCAGACATCATCATGATCCTTGTAAACGATGAGAAGCAGGCAGCTCTCTACAAGAAAGATATCAAGGACAACCTTACAGCAGGCAAGACACTTGCATTCGCTCACGGCTTCAACATCCACTTCAAACAGATCGTTCCGCCGGCAGACGTTAATGTTATCATGATCGCTCCGAAAGGACCGGGCCACACAGTTCGTTCCCAGTATGTTGGCGGCAAGGGTGTTCCGTGTCTCGTAGCTGTTGAGCAGGATCCGAGCGGAAACTCCATGGAAGTTGCTAAGGCATACGCTGCAGGCATCGGCGGAGCAAGAGGCGGTATCCTTGAGACAACATTCAAGGAAGAGACAGAGACAGACCTCTTCGGTGAGCAGGCAGTTCTCTGCGGCGGCGTTTGCGCATTAATGGAAGCTGGTTTCAACACACTTGTTGAGGCTGGTTACAAGCCGGAGAACGCATACTTCGAGTGCATCCACGAGATGAAACTGATCATCGATCTGATCAACAAGGGCGGCGTGGCCATGATGAACTACTCCATCTCCGACACCGCCGAGTTCGGCGAGTACGTCTCCGGTCCCCGAGTCATCCCCCACGAGGAGACCAAGGCCCGGATGCGGGCCGTCCTCTCCGACATCCAGGACGGCACCTTCGCCGGCAAGTGGATCGCCGAGAACAAGAACGGCCGCTGCTTCTTCAACTCCAAGCGGGACAACCTCAAGAAGCACCAGATGGAGATCGTGGGCGAGGAGCTCCGCAAGAACATGATCTGGGGCGGCAACAAAGATCTGGATTCCGCTTCCAACTAAAATCGGGGCCCCCGCAAAAGCCCGAAACACCAAGACACAGCAAGCCCCCCGGCAGCAAACGCTGCCGGGGGGCCCGCTTTTACTCGTACCGCTTCCCGGCCACCATGGCGGCGGCCAGCACTCCCAGAACGGCGACCAGGGACACAGCCAGTTCCACCGTTTGAGGTGGGGCCGTCCAGAGCCGGTGGATCCCCCACCACAGGGTTGGGAACAGAACCATGACCACCAACAGCCATCCGCGCATGGCACTGAGGATGTGGGGCCAGTTGCTGTTGTTCAGCCTCACCCCGGTCAGATTGATGCGGAACGGTCCCTGGCTGTAAGCACTGATTCTGTTCTGGTCGTAGCAGGCGGGCAGGCGTTCCCGCACGAAGAAGCACAGCCAGGCCCCGAAGAGGAGGCACAGCCCCTCCACCAGCATCACGCTGTCCTCCAACTCCGCCCAGCCGAAGCCCCCCACCATGAGCAGGACAGCGGTCTGGGCCAGTCCGGCCAGGGCGCAGAGCCCAAAGGCCAGCTGCCTCCGACGTCGGCGGGCATCACCAGCCTTCTGCTCCTCCCCGGTGAGATTTAGAGAGGCGTTCACCAGAGCCTCCACTTCTGCCACCGGCAGCTCCTCCCGCTGGGTGCGCTCCCCTCGGAGCAGCTCGGTCACGCTCACCCCCAGGCAGTCGGCCAGTGGGATGAGCAGAGAGACGTCGGGGAGACTCAGCGCCCGCTCCCACTTGCTCACCGCCTTGTCCGACACATGGAGCCGGTCAGCCAGCTCCCGTTGGGTCATGCCCCGCTCCTTCCGCAGCCGGGCCAAAAAGGTGCCGAAGCGCTCCTTATTGATCTCATGCATCTGAGTCCCTCCTTTCCTCTCATCCTAGCCGGAGGGCGGCCGCCCGTCAACCGACCAGCGGTAGAGTCCCTGGGGCCCAATGGATTCCGGCCACAGAAAACGGGCGGGTCCGCGCAGTTCATCGGATGGGTCTGAGCCCCGTGGCCGCCTGAGCGGCCGGAAGATCTCGGCGCAGGACATAGATGGTGTACATCCAACGGTGCTCCTGGAACAGGGTGCCGCTCCGCTCCCGGCTCCCCATGCTCAGGCCGGGCGAGGTCCGGTCCCTTGCCTTGACGTGGCAGTCGATCCCCGCCTGCTCCAAAGCGTCGGTGATGGCATTGCACTGCTCCATATTGAACACGATGGCCAACTCACTGCGGTTCCACGGTAGGATCATGGTTGTCCCTCCTGTCTCACGGGCGGCTACCTCTCCTTTATCATGCCAGTTTTCTCATTCCCTGTCAACCGTCCTCCGACCGCTCCAGCCCCATCTCGTCCATGGCGTGGCGCATGTGGATGGCCATGGCGTACTCGGCCCCGGAGCCGTCCCGGCGCTGAAAGAACTCCAGCAGCAGGGCGTGGTCCCGAAGGGTGTCCGCCGCCAGCCGCTCTCCGTGCTCCCCTGTCCCCACCGCCGTGTAGACCGCCCGGTGGATGAGGGGCAGCAGCCGCACCATGAACTCGTTGTGGGTGGCCCGGACGATGGCGGCGTGGAAGGCCCCGTCGGCCTCCACCCGGTCCTGCCCCGCTCGGATGCGGTCCTCCACCGCCGCCCCCTTTTCTAGGATGTCAGAGAGCTCCTCTTCGGTGGCCCGGAGGCAGGCCAGCTTTGCCGCCTGGGGCTCGAAGATGCTCCGCAGCTCGAAGAGATCCCGGAGCTGGCCCTTCACCCGCTCCAGACCACCGAAGCCGAAGTCCTCGATCTCCCCCACCTGCTCCGACACGAAGGTGCCCTTCCCCCGTCGGACCTCCAGCACCCCTTGGGTCACCAGGGACCGGATGGCCTCCCGCAGCGTGGTCCGGCTCACCCCCAGCTCCTGGGAGAGCTCCAGCTCTTTCCGCCTGGCGGCGATCTTTTGTCCGGTGGTCATGGTATCATCTCCTCCCTGTCAGCCTAGCAGACGGGCGGTCCGCCCGCCACCATCCGGCGGTTTTGGTTTTGCTAACTGTGGGTTTACATGGGAGTGAAAGGGTTGGGAGGCAAGGGATTGAAGTTGGTCTTGATCTGTGCGGGAGATTTCGCCGCCTGCTCTTTTTAAGCCTTCCCCCTGGGGGGGAAGGTGCCCCCGAAGGGGGCGGATGAGGGGGCAGTGATAGAGCCCTTTCGTCTGTTGCAGGAGGGTTTCGCCCTGCGGGGCGAGGTACTTTCCCAGCGATGGGAAAGCACCCAAAGGATCGCCGGGGGACGCGTACCTGCTGGATTTTGCAGCATTTCCGGCGCACAAAATCTGAGTGGTTGGTCTCAATTCCCGCCGGGCCACTGGGCCCTGGCCGGATGGAAAATTGCGTCGGCTGCAATTCCACGGCTGCGCCTAGCCTGGCCGAGCAGGTGATAGCTGGTCCGTCATCGTCGGGCCGGTCTGGGACCGGCCCCTACGAAAGAAGGGATGGCTTATAGAGTTGCCGTAGGGGCGGCCCCATGTGGCCGCCCGCTATTTTCCGCCGCATTACTTGAGTTTACCACTGGCATTAAAATCCCTGTGGTGAAAAATGAACCAATTCAGGCACATGTGTCAAAACCATCTCCCTGCCGGGCATACTATTCCAGGGGTGAGGAACATGAGCAAAGGCAAAACCAAACGGTCGTCCCAACAAATGGGGGAGAACCTGCGCCTGAATCCCCAGCTGCGCCTGTGTCCCAAATTTGACCCGGACAGCATCGCGGAGTTCCATGTGGGGGAACCAGGTGAGATGGGCGTCCGGGTGGTGGACAACTGCGCGGAGGAGCACATTATGTAAAACGTGTGCAGAAGGGCCCCAGCCTGCGGCTGGGGCCCACAGCTTGTCGAAACACCTCTGTTCAGACGAATCCGCCCGAGTGTTGGCGGGGG
>OGHJ01001849.1_pt1 | contig 20394 bp, 17 predicted proteins | sample 1571351 | NCBI WGS metagenome assembly OGHJ01 (sample SAMEA2582037, study PRJEB24529) | metagenome | biome: Human gut stool | place: China | collected 2011 | reverse complement strand
GTGAACAACGAGGAACAGACCCTATGGGTATGCTGTTTCCTGAATCGCCCTCCTGGGTCTGCATCTGGAGCTGCTGGATGTCAGAGACACCGTCCTTGGGATAAAACACCAGAATACGGGTCCGGTCCACATCCTTGAAGCCCTCCAGAGCGGCCTTACCAGTATCTCCCGAAGTGGCCACCAGGATACACACGGTCTTCTGCTCCTCATTCTTGCTCAGAGAAGCCGACAGCAGGTGAGGCAGCATCTGAAGTGCCATATCCTTAAAGGCACAGGTGGGCCCGTGCCAGAGCTCCAGGCAGTAAGTCTTGTCATCCAACTGCCGCACCGGCGCCACCGCTTTGGTGTCGAACTTATCGGGACCGTAGGCCCGGGTGGCGTAAGCGGAGAGTTCAGAGGCCGTGAAATCGTCCAGATAGGAGCCCATCACAAAGACCGCACGTTGCTGATAGGACATGTCGGTCATAGTTTTGAGCCCGTTGGGAGAGAGCTTAGGCAGCACTTCCGGTGTCAGCAGACCGCCGTCCAGGGCAAGCCCCTGGGCAATCGCCTGGGCCGCGCTGCATTTCTGATTTTTGTTTCTTGTGCTTACATACTGCATACTTCGTTCACGACCCTCATCAAATTAGAATAAAAAACCTTCTCCAGCAAGGTTTCACTGTAATTGCGCCGAAGTAGGTGCTCGTAGAGCTTTTCCATATCCTGAATGCCATTCATACCCCGGGGCATGCTGGTAATTCCGTCCCAGTCACCACCCATAGACACGTTGTTCTCCCCGCCCAGGGCAAGGAAGTGCTCCAGGTGAGAGACCACCGTGTCAAAATCCGGGTCGTCTCCCAGGAAACCGGCGTACATATTGAGACCGGCCACTCCATTGGTGTTTATTATGGCAGTAAATTGCTCATCGGTCAAGTTCCTCGGATGAGGAAATACGGCCCGAGAATTGGAATGGGTGGCCACCACCGGCCGGTTGGTGATCTCCATCACGTCCCAGAAACCTGGATCGGACAGATGAGACACGTCCACCAGCATCCCCAGCTCCCCCATCGTCTTCACAAAGGCCCTCCCCTGCTCAGACAGGCCCCGGTCCGGCTCCTCGGCATTGGTACCAGAGAGCGCGTTGGGGTGATTCCAGGTGATGTTTACAATGCGGACACCCATCCGATGGGCCATCCGAAGCTTCTCCAGATCACAATCCAGCAGCTCCGCGCCTTCCGCAGACAAGAATGCTGCCGTCTTCCCGGCTGCAAAGGCTGCCTCGGCCTCCGCCCCGGTCCGACAGAAGGTCACCAAATCGGCATTGGCATCTATCTCACTCCGGAAGAGGGCGTATTCCTCTAAAAAGACCTCCCACAGGGACCGGTCAGGCATGTCCTCCGGTGAGCCAAAGGTGGCAAAGAACTGGGCCCAGCGGCCCTTGCCCCTCCGACGCTCCAGGTCCAGGTGGCCGGTCTGGCGGCGAAGTCCGCCGCCCTCCAGATAACACTTTAATATGGTATCACAGTGTCCGTCAAACAGATCCATGGCTAAAACGCATCCTCTATGTAATTGATCTCCGGCTTCCTGGTAGCCATTCCCTCCGGGGCGTAGACCTCCGCCACATCGAACCGGGGCTGGAGTTCCGTTGGGTGCTCCAGCAAATAAAGCTGAGCCGCCGTCCGCACCCGTTCCTGTTTTCCGCGGTCCACGAAGGCCCTGGCCGGTGCAAACACAGCGTTTTTGCGAAGCTTCACCTCTGTAAAGGCAATATACTTGTCATTCACTGCAATCAGGTCGATCTCACCGAACCGGCACCGCCAACCGGCGGCAACCACCCGCCATCCCCGGGCACGCAGCCAGTCCGCCGTCTGGGTCTCTCCCCAGCGGCCCAGCAGCCGCCGGTCTCCCCCCGTCACGGTGTCTCACCACCGACATAGAACTTTTTGAGAAAGCTCTTCCGGTGGATAGGGCAGGGACCATACTGCCGCAGCAGTTCATAGTGGCGCTTGGTGGGATAGCCCTTGTGGCGTTCAAACTCGTATTCCGGGTACACCTTGGCCATCTCCTCCATATACCGGTCCCGGCTTACCTTGGCCAGGACAGAGGCCGCCGCAATGTTGGCGCTAAGGCTGTCTCCCTTAATAACAGTGCGGTGTGGACAGGAGATTCCCTTGTCACGATTTCCGTCGATGAGGGCGAAATCAGCCGCCGGGTCCAGAGCCCGGATGGCCCGCTCCATAGCCAGTAGGCGAGCGGATAAGATGTTGATCTCGTCGATGGTGGTTGCATCCACAGAGGTCACCGCCCAGGCCACCGCCCTCTCACGGATCTCGTCGAAGAGCCGGTCCCGCTGCTTGGGGGTCAGCTTTTTGGAGTCATTGAGGCCCTCCGGGACCCAGCCCCAGGGCAGAATTACCGCTGCGGCGTATACATCTCCAGCCAGAGGGCCGGCCCCTGCCTCGTCGGCGCCGCAGATGATCAGGGCACCGTCCAGACGGCACTGGCTCTCAATTGCCCAGAGGTCACTCTGCTCCATTCGCTCCGACTCCTTCCGGCGCCTCAAGTGTAAAGCGTCCAAGCTTGCCACCGCGGAACTCATCCAGCAGCACTCTCGCCATACGGTTGAGGTCTACCTCGCCCCCGGAAATAAGGAACCCGCGCTTCCGGCCAGCTGCCTCCAGCAGCTCCCAGCCAGGCGTACCCGGCTCCGGGGTCAGCTTATAGCGGTCGCTCAGGGCCTGAGGGTACCGGGCGGCCAGCTCCTCCATCAGGGTGCAGCCTAGCTCCTCCACGTCCATGATGTCGTCTTTGATGGCGCCGGTGTAGGCCAGGCGGCGCCCTACCTCCTGGTCCTCGAACTTGGGCCATAGGATGCCGGGGGTATCCAGCAGGTCCAGACCGGCATCCACCGCCACCCACTGTTTGCCCCGGGTGACGCCGGGCCGGTCCTGCGCCTTGGCCGACTTGCGCTTGGCTACCTTATTGATAAAGGTGGACTTGCCCACATTTGGCACTCCCACCACCATCACTCGGACGGGACGGCCTACCTGGCCCTTCTCACGCCACCGGGCGATCTGTTCCTTCAGGGCCTCCTTGGCTACGTTGGAGAACTGATCTACGCCCTTCCCCGTCTTGCTGTCGGTCTCCAGCACAGCACAGCCTCGGTCCCGGAACCATTTGCCCCAGGCTTTGTTCAAAACCGGGTCGGCCTGATCCGCCCGGTTGAGGACGATGAGTCTCGGCTTGCTCCCCACCAGCTCATCGATATCCGGGTTCCGGCTGGACCGGGGAATACGGGCGTCAATGACCTCAGCCACCAGGTCCACCAGCTTCAGATCCGCCTCGATCATCCGGTGGGTCTTGGTCATATGGCCGGGATACCATTGGATGTTCACGCCCTCCCACTCCTTTCCTCCGTGGTCTTGCGCTTTCGCGCCATATTAGTATTCATTATACAACACTTATGGGTGAAATGAAAAGAGTCCTGTCACCTTTTTGAAAAAGGATACAAAAAAGGAGCGGCGAACCGCTCCTTTTCCGTAAGGATTTTCTTACAGCTTCTCCTTGATCTTGGCGCTCTTGCCCACGCGGTCACGCAGGTAGTAGAGCTTGGCCCGGCGCACCTTACCGGTACGGACGGTCTCGATCTTCTCAATGACGGGAGAGTGGAGGGGGAAGACCTTCTCCACGCCAACGCCGTAGGAGACACGGCGAACGGTAAAGGTCTCGGCGATGCCACCGTGCTTCTTGGCGATCACAGTGCCCTCGAAGACCTGGATACGCTCACGGTTGCCTTCCTTAACCTTGATGTGCACCCGGACGGTGTCGCCCACTTCCACCTTGGGGGGCTCGGCCTTCAGGTACTTCTCATTGAAATTCTGCATGAGATCCATTTTTACTTCCTCCTGTTTATAGGCGTTCGTACCGGTTTCACGCCGCTCCTTCCTCTGGAGCGACACCGCAGAGGACCACCCTTTATTAAAGCCAAAACATGATACCACGGAATATGGAAAAATGCAAGCCTATTTTCCCATTTTTCTTTCTCTGAACTGGCAGAGCAGCAGCCAGCATCCCATAATGGCCAGTGTGGCACCTCCACCCTGTATCAGAAGGCTGATCCCGCCTGCCAGCAGTCCGGCTCCCAGAGCCAATGAACAGGCCCTCACCCCTGCCACCGCAGTATCGTGAGGCAGGAACCCCGCCAAAATCAGCAGCAGCGCCCGTCCGCCGTCCAGAGGCCACACCGGCAGCAGATTGAACCAGCCTAGGCACAGACTTAGGCCAGCCAGGAGCCACCCCTCCTCCCGACCTTCTCCCAGCTGCAGTGCCGCCAGGGCCAGCAGCAAACTGGCGCCCGGACCAGCCAGGATGGACAACAGCTCCCCGGAATAGGTCAGCGGATACCGCCGATCCAAATCCATCTCTCCCCCAGAGATTGTCAGCCGCAATTCCTTTACAGCGCCTCCCTGGAGATGGACAGCAGTATAATGTCCCAACTCGTGAACAGCGGCGGCCAAGGCCGCCCATGGGAGCACACTTTCCCCGTCCAGAAAAACCAGGGCCGCTGCCAGCAGCAGAAAACCGGGGCTCAATCTGACATGCCTTACCACTTCCACGGCCTACTCCGTCTCAATATAATCTGACGGGTCCACCAGCTCTCCGTTCACCTTCACCTCGAAGTGGAGGTGGGCGCCGGTGACCTCCCCGGTATCTCCCACCTCAGCCACCTTCTCCCCCGCCGCCACCTGCTGTCCCGGCTGGACACACAGGCGGCTGCAGTGGGCATAGAAGCTGGTAACACCGTTTGCGTGCTGGATCTGAAGGTACAGCCCATATGCCGGACTCTCACCGATGTAATCCACCACTCCAGCGGCAAAGGCCTTGATATCCGTCCCGTAGTTGGCGGCCAGATCCAGGCCGTTGTGGAATTTCTCGCCCCCCTCAATGGGATGCTCCCGTAGCCCAAAACCAGAGGAGACCGGCGCCATTACCGGCGCGACGGTCTCCCCCACTCCCAACGGATCTGCTGGCTGGGTCTCCGCCTCCTCCGGGGCGGGCGTTTCCTCGACTTGGACGGGCTGCGCAGCCTCTTGGAGAGGCGGCGGTGTCTCTGTTTCTATCGGCCAGCGCAGCATACCGGCACCCTCAGCCAGCCGCTCCGCCTCACGGACATAAAGAGGGTTGTCACGTCTGGTGAAGGTGTAGGGGCTCCACCCCTCCTCCATACCAAGCACCGACTTCCAAACCTGAGCCGCCACCTCGCTGCCGCTCTCCCCCCGGTCCACCGCGCGGCCCAGGTCGGCAAACACGGCCTTGAAGTCAGTGTCAGCCTGTATGATCTGGAGGAGCTCGCCTCGCACCTCCTCCATGCCGCCGGGAACAGCATCCCGGCCCAGGAAGACCGCCAGAAAGAGTACCGCACATACACACAGCTGGAATAGCCGCCGCTTTTCGCGGGGCGCCAGGGACACGCTTCGCCTGTCCCGCCGTCCACTGCCTGTACTCCGCCGCCGGCCCGCCGTCCGCCGGGCTGCGGTCTCCCAACGCCGTGCGCTCTCCATGCCTGACGCCCCCCATCCTCACGGTTTCATCCCATCCTATTCGGACGGGCTGTGAGATATGACGGGCGCCGGTCCTCAGCGCTTCTTTTTCTCTATGGCTCTGTCCATGGCATGGCGCACCGGCGCTGATCGTTCCCGACGGTTATTTTTGGCCAGCACAGCAGCGATCTGCCCACTCACCTGCTCCATCTCCTGGCGGAACACCGTGGCCGACAGCCGCAGGGCACCGTGACCCAGGATGATGAGCTGTTCCGCGCCGTCCGAGGTGGCCACTCGGACCCTGTGGCGCTTGCCCAGTTCAAAGGTGGTTTTCTCGATATAGGCGTCCGCCGTTTCGGCCTCTTTGGTGTAGACTACATAAATATTGTGGTAACGGGTGACTTCTCCCAGGTTCCCCGGCACCTTGTAGGCGTCAAAGACCAGGATGACCTCACACTTGCGGAATCCCTGGTAGTTGCTCAAAAGGTCCATGAGCATTTTTCGGGCGGCGTCCAGATTGTCCTGGGCCACCGTTTTGAGCTCTTCCCAGGCAAAAATGATATTGTAGCCATCCACCAACAGATATTCCGGTCCCCGGTTTTGTTCCATGAGTCGGTATTTTTCCCCGTCCAGACTGGTACGGGCCGGCTTAGGCGCAGGCCGAAATGCCTCTCGTTCTACCTTGCCGTAGGTCCGCTCATAGATGGCTTGGAGCTCCTTGTCCTCCTCCAGTGAGCCCGCCCAGCTCCGCCGGCTCCCGCCGGCAGGCGTAGGGTCCGGCACCACCTCCTCCGCCGGTGCAAGGTCGACCCCGCTGCTCACGTGGGCCATCTCGGGCACCTTGTCCCACTTTACCACATACCCTGCACCGTGGGAACAGAATACCGAGTCCGCGGGATTTTCCAGGTCCCGGTCCGGGTCGTAGCCCAGCGCCTCCACCACGCTGTCCTGATCCCGGCAAGGCTCATAGCCCCGGAAGACGCAGTTCAGTCTGCCCTGGCCCCTGGTGTAAGCGGTCACCTCCCTGGCATAGTCCCCCAGCTCGGCCACCGGAGCAGTTCCCGTGAGCACCGTTTCGCTCCCCAGGGTCTCAGGCGGGTCTACCCTCCCCCCCATACGCTGGAGGTCGGACATGGCCCGACCCACATATTCCCCGGGAATTTCAAGACGGAAGTCATACCAAGGCTCCAGGAGGACACTCTGGGCCTCCATGAGCCCCTGGCGTACTGCCCGGTAAGTGGCCTGCCGGAAGTCGCCTCCCTCGGTGTGCTTCTCGTGAGCACGGCCCGCCGTCAGGATGATGCTCATGTCAGTGATGGGCGAGCCGGTGAGCACGCCCAGGTGGGCCTTCTCCTCCAGATGAGTGAGAATCAGCCGCTGCCAGCGCCCCTCCAGCACGTCCTCTGGGCAGGCGGTGCCAAACCGCAGACCGCTCCCAGGCGGCAGCGGTTCCAGAAGCAAGTGGACCTCAGCATAGTGGCGCAGGGGTTCATAGTGCCCCACCCCCTCCACCGGGGCAGCAATGGTCTCCCGGTAGACGATACTCCCCGGCCCGAAGGAGACCTCCAGTCCAAACCGCTCCAGTGCCAGCCGCCGGAGGACCTCCAGCTGGATCTGGCCCATAAGCTGGATGTGAATTTCCCGAAGCTGCTCATTCCACACCAGGTGGAGCTGAGGGTCCTCCTCCTCTAGCTGTCGCAGCTTCATCATGGCAGTATAAGGGTCCTGGCCCTCGGGCAGCAACACCTGACACGAGAGGACCGGTTCCAGTGCTGGATCCTCCCCCGGCGGCTCAAATCCCAGGCCCTCGCCTGGCTTTGTCTGGCTCAGACCGGTGACTGCACACACCGTTCCCGGGTCTGCCCGCTCCACCGTCTGGAACTTCTCCCCGGAGTAAATGCGGATCTGATCAGCCTTCTCCTCCCACACCTTTTCGTCCGGCAGGCCAGGACGGCGGTTGGTCAGCAGGTCCTTTACCTTCAGCGTCCCACCAGTAACCTTTAAATAGGTCAGCCGGTTTCCTTGAGCGTCCCGGGCAATTTTAAAAATTCGCGCTCCGAATTCAGCCGGTGCCGGCTTCTGACGGGTATAACGGTCTAGACAGTCCAGCAGATGGTCCACCCCTTCCAGCTTCAGGGCAGAGCCGAAGCAGCAGGGAAAGAGCTTACGTTCCGCTACTAGGCTGGCCAGTATGTCATCAGACAGAGTCACGCTCCCCAAATAGGCCTCCATGGCGGACTCATCACACATGGCGGCTTCCTCCAGCCAGTCTGTATCGGTGCCATCTCCTACATCAACACACCCGTCATCCAGTTTGCCCTTCAGATCACGGATGAGTGCAGTCCGGTCCGCTCCTGCCAGGTCCATCTTGTTCACGAAGAGGAAAACCGGCACATTGTAGCGCTTCAGGAGCCTCCACAATGTCATGGTATGGCCCTGTACCCCGTCTGTACCGCTGATGACCAGGATGGCGTAGTCCAGTACCCTCATGGTCCGCTCCGCTTCGCTGGAGAAGTCTACGTGCCCCGGTGTGTCCAATAGTGTGATGGTAGTCTCCCCCAGCGGCAGGATGGCCTGCTTGGAAAAGATAGTGATGCCCCGCTCCCGCTCGATGGGGTCGGTGTCCAGAAAAGCGTCCTGGTGATCCACCCGGCCCAAACGACGGAGCGACCCGCTCCGGTAGAGCAGGCCTTCCGACAGGGTGGTTTTGCCTGCGTCCACATGGGCCAGAATGCCGACGGCCAGTTTTTTCATAAGCACTTCTTCCTCTTTATCTGCCAGTTTCCCTTCTGAATATAAAGAGAGGGCGCTGGAGCCGATGTCCGGTCTCCGCCGCCCCCATTCAGCTTTTCTTAGTGTACCACGCTCCGAACCTGGAATCAACCCGGAGTCCTTTCCCCTCCCTCCAGCGCTGTTTTCAGCTTCTCCAAAGCCTTCTTTTCGATGCGGGATACATAGCGCCCCGGCTATTGTAAGCGATTTCCGCCGGAAATTTACGCCGTGTGGGACGGCGTGATCCCTTGCGGTGTCTGGCTCTCCGCCGTTTCGTCCAGCTGGGCGAAGCGGAATTTGATGATGATCTCTTTGTCCTCTGTCAGCTCCACCCGCTCGATGAGGCTGACCAGCAACTCCCGGCTCTCCCCGGCAGTTTCGATGAACCGCTGTACCAGTTCCCTGGCTCTGTCCTCGCTGCGGACGGGGCTTTTTTGCCGCAGTTCCAGCTCCTGCCGTTTCACCTCCAGCTGCTCCCGCTCTAACTTGATCCGGCTAAAGATGCGCTGGAAGTCCGCCTCGGGCAGCAACCCGCTGAGTCGGTCGGTGTACATCCGGTCCAGGTTGGCGGTGAGGCTGTCGATCTTGGATTGGAGTGCTTGGAGTTCCGTCTCCAAGCTGCTCTGCTTTCTGGCATTCTCCACAGCTTCCTGTGCCACGGGCAGCAGTTCATTAAGATTCAAATACGCCTGACACACCTCCCGCACCTTGGCAATCACTGCATCGGTTACGGTTTTCTCCTTGATGGAATGACAGGTGCAGACCCCAGCCTTGGTGAACCGCTGATAGGTGCGGCAGACGAAGTACAGCACATCCTCCCCCTTGGCGTTTTTCCGATTGAGGACCGCCAGAGGGTAGCCGCACTCGTGGCAGAAGATCAGCCCCTTCAACAGGAAGTCGTAGTTCCGGCTCCGGGTGTGCCTGCGGCTGTTCACCAGCATTCGCACCTTCTGAAAGGTTTCTCTGTCTATCAGGGGTTCGTGGGTACCCTCCACCACCACCCAGTTGGCCGGATCTTGCTTCAGGCACTTCTTGGATTTATAGCTGATCTTCACGCTGCGTCCCTGTACCATGTTGCCGATGTAAGTCTCATTTTGCAGCATGTCGGAGATCCGCTCACTGCTCCACAGGCCGGTGTAGGGGCCGGGTTTTGCCACTGGGAGATTGGCATAGGTGGCCGGAGTGGGCACCCTCTCCTGGTTGAGAAGGGCGGCGATATTCCGGCAGCTCATGCCAGAGAGGGCCAGGGCGAAAATCCGCCGCACGATAGGGGCTACTTCCTCATCAATGACGATCTTGTTCTTCTCCGTAGGGTGCATCTTATAGCCATACACCGGCTTGCCGCCGATGAACTGCCCCTTGCGCTGCTTATCATGCTTGACCGATTTGATCTTCTTGGAGATATCCTTGGCGTACATGTCGTTCATGATGGCCCGAAAGGGCGTGATGTCATTGGCGGTGGAGTCCACGCCGGTATCGATGCCGTCCAGCAGGGAGATGTACCGTACCCGGTGCTCCGGGAAGTACCGCTCCATGTAGTGGCCGGTCAGGATGTAGTCCCGGCCCAGCCGGGAGAGGTCCTTGGTAATGACCATGTTGACCTTCTTCGCCTCAATATCGGCAATCATCCGCTGGAAGCTGGGGCGGTCGAAGTTTGTACCGCTCCAGCCGTCGTCTATATAGGTGTCATGGACGCTCAGCCGGTGTTGCTGCACAAACTCCCGCAGAAGGGACTCCTGATTCTGGACGCTCTGGGATGGTCCCTCGCTCTCATCCTCCTTTGATAGTCTGATGTATAAAGCCGCATGGTAATCCATGGGATTGCTTATCTCTAAGTACATGCTATACCTCCTGAGATAAGCGGCCATTCATCGTCACAACCATACTACATCTACGGGCGAATATCCAGGGCAACCAGTTCTTTTTTCAGAAAAAAGCGAAAGGATTCCCGGATCAGATCCACCACCAACGGCCCGGTTTCAGAATACGTGCAGGAAACAGAAAGAGTCTTTTCTTTCATGACACACCTCCTTGGTGGATTCTATGCGCCAGCGTTTGCTAACTTGCGCCTGAGGGCAAAAAGGAGCCCGCACCGAAACGGTACGGGCCTAAAGGTTCAAATCAGATATTTTAGTTTTGCTTCTGATCTTGATTTATGTTACATAGATATTTTTTCAAATTATTCTACCGAGTGTATGCCTGACTGCGCCTGTGCAATATCGGGCAAACGCTTTCTCCATTCTTCAAGCCATTTTATAGTTTTTTCGGCTTCAGGGTGGCACTGGGCATATTTTGTAAGTAGCAACAGCTGCCACTTTGCTCGCATATAAGCGTGGTGCCACTTATCGTACGAATAGTTTTTCAATTCCGGTTCTGCGGCCTGGTCAAAAGTTTCCCAATCCACAAGCTTCCCCAATATCTGCTTTTCCGTATCATCTCCATATAACTGCTCGGCGCTGGTCAGATACAAGTCAACCGCGGTTTCCAGATCTCTTTCATAGCAGGAATGAATTAAGTATTCTTGAATACCCTCCACCGCTTTTTGAAGCACCACATTTCGGATCATCGGATCTTCGATGTGTTGGGAGAGATCCAGTTGTAACACGCACTGTGAGCATTGTTCACTGTCGTACAACCAAAATAATGCCGTGTTCTGCTCTTGCTCTGAGCAGTATGGAAGGTCGGCTGCCAGATGAGATAATAATTGGCAGTATAACTGTTCCCATTTCTCTATCTCATCAGCCTCTAATGTATGTTTAGTGCGTACAAAGAACATGACCTGGCTCAAAAAGTAAGCAGCATGTAAAGATCTTTTTTGCGGAGTCAGTTGCGCCAAAGTTTCCAAAACTTGCTTGTTGGACAGCTTTCCATCCCTAACCAAGGAAAACATCCACCGCGCACACAAGAGCTGGACATACAATAGGTTTGACTTCAATACAGACAAAAGAAGCGATTCCGACCATGAATAAAATAACATACGCGCTGCCAAAACATCAAACATCAGTGGCGACCTGGTGGCATCCAAGAGTAAAAGGAAAGATTCGGGATTTAACTCCAACATCAAACGATAGCTTCCATGAAGCCACCAGTCCTCCTGATACCAAATATGTCCTGCCTGATCAAATAGGAAATGAAAACCTGCTCTGCTTGCTGTTGCCCGATCATGGAGCAAGGCCCATAGCTTATATTCCGGAGCATTGATGCCGTTTTGGTCATGCTTCATATTCCGCTCTTTTTCTTCGGCACAAGCAAAAAACCACATTAGGAACTCTTCTGCAACTCCATCCGTATTTTTCAAGGTTTCTGCAACATCTTTGGTCGACCATTGGAATACAGTTGAGCATAGTTCTCCCAAGACTCGGCATACGCCCTCTTTATCCTGCCCCCAATGGCTCCATACTTCCGCAACCGCCAAAGGAAGTTTCTCCTTTGGAACAGCGTTTCTTCCATTCTCACAATACTCTGGCCCCAGCCACTCTTTCAAAGGCCATGGAGATAATTCCTTTTTATCAGGGGGTGCCGGCTTTACAGCAGAATCATATAGAACATCACAAATGATCCGCTCTTTTTTGGGCCTTTTTTCTTGAATCTTCGGATCGCACATCTGAGTCAAATATTCACACACTTCCAGAACTACCTCACGTTCCAACGGCGCAATGACAAAGGGATACTTCTGTCCCATCTTATTCAAGGAATTGCTCAGCAGGAATCCGTCAATATGGTGGTCATTATGGAATCGCAGCAAATACCGGTCATGAAACACATTCTTATTCCCACGTTTCAAATTGCGTATTGACAGCCGCCCATGGAGCAATTTTGCATTGTTAAGCAGAAATTCTTCATATTCTTTGCAAATATCAGACTCAGACGTTTCTCCCGTATCTGGGTCAGTCTTTCCAAGGCAGGTAATAATGTCAAGTTGCAGATTCGTGCGTGGTATTCTGGTCAATAATTTTTCTGCAGCTGGGACCGAAAAATATGGATCTGCAAGAATTACTCTGTCTACAGTACTTTCTGCCAGATACTCGCGTATTTTTAGAAAACTATCAATTTCTCCATCTTTTCCTTCATTCGGAATAAATGCTCCCATGCAACGTGTTTTCTGATAATCGGTTAAAAGGGTCCCTCCTGTTTCCAATGCGGTATCAATTTCTGTGTGGAAACTGCTTTTTACCGAAACAGTACGATCAGTTGTAACCCGATGAACTTTTTCTATTTTTTCTTCGATCTCTCTTTTCCGGTTGGAGGCTGACTGACGTAATTTCTCTGTCCAGGCATCTCTGATGTGATACACAGATGAACCAAAGTTCATACCCAGATTTACTCCAAGCATTATCGTTAAATCATCAGCAAAAAGCAGTTCTCCGGTTTCCCGATCCCATATTTGTACCACTACACGGCTCATAGGTTCTTCGGCTGTGAACTCTACAGAACCCTCCTCCGCAACCAACAGTTTGGTTTGGTTGATCAACCACCGCCCACGATGCTCCGCCGCGCAATTTACCACCAATTCTTGGGAGAACGCCTCTGTTTTTTGAATCGTTACTTTCTTTAGTTCCAAATCCTTATGTGTCAGGATTTCAAAACCTCTGCCCATCGGAACTGAGTCATAATGTTCAAAGTTTCCGAATCGGTGTCCCTGTGAAGAAAAATCAATACCGCATTCTTCTTGGCACCATTGTATTAAGGCCTGCACATCCCGGTACAGTTCCTTGCCGTCCGTCCCAAAGGCACGGGTAATTTTTTGAAGCAACTCTTCCTTTTGCACATTCCACAGTTCCTCAAGATGTGCATAATTTGTAACTGGAGCGCGTTGCGTTGAATGGGTATCATTAACCAGCACTATGGGCCTGATAACTAATTGGGGAGATTTCATCGTTATCTTCGCCATAGACAGAGTGCTTTCCTGCGTGAGGCTTTTCTCAAATATTTCTGCTTCATGAGAAGGCAAGATCGCTGTAAGAACGCTTTGACACTTTTTCGATACAGCTTTCTGTTTCCAGGGCAAAAGCGGCTGCTTTGTTGGAGAACTGAAACCGTAAAGGAGGACTTCTCCCTCGGCAGTAGAAAGCAAAAGCAGCTTGATAAAGCGATTCACTGCTTGCATTTTTTCATCTCCGTTCTCTTTTGGATAGCCATGTACAGCGTTTTCTCTCTACGACATTATAGCATAGTTCTCCATGGTATCCATTACTACATCCTCCCTTTCAGAGACGAAATACATTATTTTCTTAGAGCACTTAGTTCAACTAAGTTATTTCATCAAAAAATGCCTGCATGTACTGGTAACTGACTCTGAGAACCTGATCTGACAATTCCGGAATGGGCACTTCCAGTTCCGGGTGCTGACTCATCACTGCCAGTATGAAAGTGTCTGCAAAAACATCTTGCAGTTGCGGGATCGAAAGGGCATCAGTCTGAGCCCCAAGGCAGCGCAGGTATGTCACAAAGGACGAAGGAACTTGATCCATGGCTCCGGTTTCTCTGATATGGAGCAGATGGCCTAATTCATGCAGCAAAACAGGAATGGGCGAAAGGCTTTTCTCCCGCATCCGGTACATGCAGACGCATCCCCGTATTCCATCCGGCATGAAAACTGCTGTTGTTTCCCCGTTTAAGCTCTCATGCTGGGCATCGAAAAGCAGGACTTCAATTGGCTGTGCAGGCGACACTTTCTGTGTGTAACAGAAAACCTGATCTGCCATTTGAAATACCATGTCGACCTGATCCTCCGTCAAGGCAGGGGTGTCAGATGGCCAAAGCTGACCGGAAAATTGGTACAGCGCCTCGATGTAGGGGACAACTCCAAGTTCGCGGTTCATGCTCAATATCCACTGGGCATACCGGGCAACGGCATCCTCTTGGTAGAGCCTGTAACCTGTCCCGGACACATGCGCAGGACGCAGTGAAAGTATCCGCTTCGCAAATGCTTCGGCGGCACTCTCGTCCCCTTCATCCCATCTTGTCAGCGCCGCTTCTGTTTCCTCAAAGAGTGTCAAGAGATCAAAAGGCATACCGTCCTCCTTGTGTCATAGCATCATTTGCAAAATCGTGTCAGCATTTCTCTCCTTGTGTGCATATTCCAAATGAGAATATAGATCCGCTGTGGTGGAAATGGTACTGTGTCCCAGCCACTGCTGTACTTCAATCAGAGGCACACGGGCAGAGATCAGCAGATTGGCACAGCTGTGCCGCAGATCATGGAATCGGATTCGCCGCAAATGATTCTCCTTGATGATACATTGAAACTGTTCTGATAGAGTATCCGGCATGATCAGTTTTCCATTCTCATTTACACAGATATAGTCCTCATGAGGCGGCGATTGTGAACCATATCGCTGCGCAGCATGTTCCCGAAGAAGTTTTGCTATATAAGGCATGAGAGGCAGAGTCCGAAAACTGGATTTGCGTTTCACTCTGTCTGCCGCAATGATTTGCCGGTGGCCATGGATTGAAACCACCGTGATAGTATGGGAAATGGTGAAACACCGCTGTTCAAAGTTAACCGCCCCCCAACGCAGCCCCAATATCTCGCTGCGCCGCAGTCCATATAAGACGGCAAAAGCAATCGGCAGTTCCAAGGGATCTCCCTGGATCGCATTGAGGAGTTTTCGACATTCTTTTGGAGAATAGCAGTCGGAAACGGATGGCTCTTTTTTCGGACGGGGAATACGGTCCGTTGGATTTTCCATAATCAAGCCCCGTAATTTGGCCTCCTCCAATGCCTTGCGCAAAAGCACATGGTAGTGCAAAACGGTATTTCCTGTCAGTCCCTTTCCATATAAAAAATGGTAGTAATCCAAGATATCAGATGAGTTTAGTTTGGCAAGTTCTATACGGCGTTCCTCAAAATAAGGCGCGATCCGGTTTTGAATACATTTCTGATATTCTGTATATGTCCCCACGGATACTTTTCCGTGGAAGTTTTTGACCCATGCGATCAGATAGTGGCTGAAAAGAATGCCGAAATTCCGTCTCTGCATTTCCCAAAGATCTGTATAGTCCCGCCGGGCAGCCCACAGCATTTCCTCTGCCTTTCTTTTGTTCCTATCTGCCCGCAGGTGAGTCGCAAGCCACTTTGGTTTGGATTTCCCCGACTCATCCCGTACTCGAAGGATCATATACCAGTATCCATTCTTTTTCGTCAAACTTCCTGAGATCATCTTTGTACCTCCCTGCTTTATTTGGGGAGGCTTTCCCTCCCACCGTGGGAAGTACTATATCAATTATTTCTACACAATTGTCAAAGTGGGCACAACTGGGCAGACTCGAAATCAGTTTGAGAATAACTTCGTTGCATGGGTTCGAATCTCTCTCCACCGCTGAATCTGCTGTTGTTGGTTTGACCCTTTCCATGGCTGCACATCTTAGGTAAATATTGTACATATATGACAGTTCCAAAGAAGCATCCGAGGAAAATAAAGTCTGACTTTATTTTCCTCGGATGCTTCTTTAAAGTTAACTTGTCATGGCCTCGCACTTTTGATTGATGAAATGAGCGATGCGTGGTATAATGAAAACAACGATTGACCCAGCGAGGTGCTACATGAAAAACCAAAAACCTCCCTTTGAAATCACAAACCAGATCATTGACTATGTGGCGGAGATCGCCGAGCTGGTGGGGCGTTTGACAGTATTCTCTCCCCTATCTGCAAGTCCTATGCTGCGCCGTGCCAATCGCATCCGCACCATCCATGGTTCCTTGGCCATCGAGCAAAATACCCTTTCCTTGGAACAGGTAACAGCAGTTCTGAGCGGCAAGCAGGTGTTAGCTCCGCCCAAGGATATTGCAGAAGTCAAGAATGCCTATGAGATTTATGAGCGGCTCGATGAACTTGATCCCTATTCCGTGGACGATCTGCTGACCGCTCATGGCATCATGACGCGGGGCTTGGTGGAGGAGTCCGGCGTGTTTCGTACCCGGCCTGTAGGAGTGGTAGACAGCGAAGGGCATGTCCTGCATTTTGGCACTCTGCCGCAGTATGTCCCAGATTTGGTCATGGAGCTGCTGGACTGGGTAAAGACCAGCGAGGTACACATGCTCATCCGCAGCTGCGTGTTCCACTACGAGTTCGAACTGATCCATCCCTTTGCTGATGGAAATGGACGTGTGGGCCGCCTGTGGCATACGCTGCTGCTTTCCAAATGGAATCCGGCCTTTGCCTGGCTCCCAGTGGAGTCGATCATCCATGACCGCCAGCAGGAGTATTATGACGCCATCAATGCCTCCAACAATGCGGGAGAGTCCACAGTATTTATTGAGTTCATGCTCTCAGCTATTAAGGCATCCCTCATGGATGCCATTAACACGAGTGATGAAATGAGCGATGGGAAGGTGGATAAGGCTACGCTCCGCTGGAACAAGATTCAGGAGTACCTGAAAACCCACGACTATATTATGAATGCCGATGTGCGGGAACTGTGTGGGGTATCGGCCGCGACGGCAAATCGAATTCTATCTGATCTGGTTGAAAAAGGTACAATTATTAGAGACCGAGAAAAGAGTCACTGGGTATATAAATTGGGTGAATAATACGTGGAACGGAGGGTCAATATGCAGTTAATCAAGGAGAAGCAAGTTAGTCCAATTGAAAGCGAAGTACTTGCCAGAATTTCAATTATTCGACCGATACTTACCAGCTTGTTAATAGGAATTAAGCAGGATATCTTGGATGAGTTAGGTGGCATTGATCAGGTAAAGCTTAAAATGTTGCCCAGAGCATATCGTCCAGGTGCAGGCGATATTGGTTTCTGCTTTGAGTGGGCGGTTCATGACGCAATACGGCGTCAAGATCCAAACGTCTTAAATCGTTTAGAAGATGCTGCCCGCAGATGTCGACTGCCTGGGTGTAATTTTGAATCCATTTTGTTTGGACTTGAGAAGAGCGGAAAAGTACAGATAATAGATACAGCAAGTCATGTATTGACTCCCGATTCAAGAATTTTAACAGGTGAACGCGCTCAACCTTTAAAATTAAAAGGCTATCTTAACATGCTTTCTGCAGCATTCAATCGACCAGAGACCAGAAAAGCGCTTCCATCCTCGATAAGTGGCTTATGGAAAGCAGATCTGTTTTTCGGCACTACAGATGCAGATCGTTGGCTCGGAACATCTCTTAAAATTAACCCCTCTCAATTGGAGGGCGCAAAAGGATTAAGAATTGGTATCGTTCCCACAGCGCAGGGGCGCTCAGATAAAGTTTTTCTTGATGAGAAGAAAAATATTATGGTCTGTCCGATACCTTATGATGGAGCTTTTATGGAGCTTTTTTATACATCTTGGGGAATTGTACAGCAATTTATAGCAGCAGATGCTCAGATGCCCAAAGAAGTATACCTTCCTACCCCAGCAGATCGTCAAACTGTTCGTGAATTAGTTTCCAGACGAGAGTTTCCAATTATGGATGTTGTGGATGCCCTGGAACCCTTGTCTCAGCCAAATCTTACCGAACAAGATCAGCAGGGAATTAGTTTATCCGTTACGAAAGAAGGAGAAGCACAACTAAACAATGCAATAATTGCTCCTATTGCGACGCTTAGATAAGTTTCAATGAACAGCCGCTTATCTTCCTAAAATTTTCACTACTTACAATAACCGCGGCACTACCCTCAGTTACACTTGACGCCCGGAAGCCTTGTCCCACAAGGCTTTCCAGGTTTCGCTTACATTAGCGGCGGCGGGATACATAGGACCGTGAGATTCCGCTTTCCATAGCAATCTCTCTCTGCGTCCTTGGCGCATGACCGTTCAGACCATATCGCTGGATAATAATGCTCTTTTCCCGTTCTGTGAGGCAGTGCTCGACACACCGACGTACCTGGGCCTGGGCATCCCGGTTATCCAGCTCTTCCAGCAAATCGTCATCCACACTAAGCACGTCCATCAGGGAGAGGGAGCCGCCATCCCCATCCCCCTCCAGGCTGTCCGATAGGGATACCTCCCCCTGGAGCTTCCTCTGAGCCCGGAAATGCATGAGGATCTCATTTGCTATCCTCTCCTGACGGCTCCGCAAGCCCTCCTTCCGCCGCTCCTTCAAGATTTTCCTCTGTTTTACTGCCTGCGACTTGTTTCCCTATGCCCGCCGGCGTCTTGGGAAACTCGTATTCATACTCCGAGCCAAACAGCACCACATGGGCGTCCCTCCCATCCCAAATGATCTCCTTGACAAAGGTACGGATGGCTGCCCGTTTCTGCTCCACCGTCATTTTGTCCACGGTGTCCTTGAACGTGGACAGCATCTGCGCCAACAGATCAAACTCAATGTCCGCAAGGGCATGGCTGGAGGTCAACTCTTTCAACTCTGCCAAATGCCGTTTCAAGCCCTCGCCTTTCTTGTGCAGTTCATCGATCTGCTGCATGATGTAACTTTCGGCAGAGGTGCCAGAAGACTTTCCCAGGGCAGAGACAAGGCACTTGATTTCCTCCTCGTTTGCAGCGATCTCAGTTTCTAATTTGGAAATCTCCTCGTCATAGCTTTGCCGGTTGCCCAGCAGCGCCCGCTTGCTCTGCTCCAGCTGCCGGATAAAATCGGAGCCGTCTTCACTCAAATGCTTCAACTGCTCTATAATATCAGCGTCCAATGTATTGCCATTGCAATTTTTCATATTGCAGACATGGCCCCAGCTGCGCTCCTTCATAGAGCAGAGGTAGGTATAGATCGTCTCCCCTTTTATGTTCCGCCGCTGGGACATTTTGGGGCGCATGTACTCGCCGCAGTTGCCGCAGACAAGCAGGCCGGAGAGCAAGGCCACATTGCTGCGGGGCTTGCGGTAGCTTTTGGATTTGTTCCGCTCCAAAATCGTCTGTACCTTGACCCATGCCTTCCCCTCGATGACGCCCTGGTGCTTGCCCACCGACACGATCCACTCCTCCATTGGCTTGATCTGGTGGGCTCTACCCGGCTGCTGTAAGGTGCGGTTATAGGCCATGATGCCGTGGACACCATCAAAGTCGCTTTGCTCCGCAAAGAGGTCGACATGACTTTTCGTCAGGTAGTCATAAGCAAATTCATCGGCAATCAGATAAACCGGATTGGACAAAATCCCCTTGACGGCAAAGCGGGTAAACTGTTTGCCGTTTTTTGTTGTATAGCCATTCTGCAGCAGATATGTCTCCGTCTTTGTCAGCGAGCCGGTTTCCAGAAACTTGTCGTAGATCAACTTGACGATGCCGATCTCCTCCGGGAGAATCTTCAGCTTGCAGGCCCTCTTGGTCTTGCCGTCGATGGTCACATGGGAGACACTCTCCGACTCATAGCCGGTGGGGGTGTTACCACCCAGCCAGCGCCCTGTTTTGGACAGCTCATGCATATTGTCGCGGATGCGCTCGGCAATGGTTTCCCGTTCCAGCTGGGAAAAAACCGAGGAAATATACATCATGGCCCGCCCCATAGGGGAGGAAGTGTCAAACTGCTCCTTGATGGAGAAGAAGTCGATCTTCATCTTGTTCAACTGCTCGATCAGTTTGGCAAAATCGCCGATGTTGCGGCTGATTCGGTCCAGGCGGTAGACAACGATGGCACGGAAACTTTTTTCTTTTGCATCGGCCATCATTTTTTTGAATTGGGGACGCTCCAGCGTGCCACCAGAGAAGCCCTCATCCTCATATACCAGGGCCTGCTCCGCGGCATCGTCTCCGAACTGCAGCCGGATATATTGCCTGCACATTTCAATCTGGTTTTCGATGCTCTCCCCTTTACCGGTGAATTTAGATTTTCGGGAGTAGATTACAATTGGACGCACAGCGGCCATAAAATCACCGTCCTGTCATACGATATGTGTGTGAGGTTAGTATATCATATCGTCCTCTTTTGGTAAATACGAGAGCAAAGTTTTCGGCGGTTTTATCTGTGCAGGCGTAAGCAAAGAGTTAAAACCATTTTTCACATAATTTCCAATGCTTTATTGCCATTTTTACCACAATTCAATTATTCTTTTGACCTGTTTAAGTGCAGTGATTCCGTGTGTTCCGAGCGGCACTGTGGCTGAACATGTGGTCAGAGTAACCCTTGGGAGGTAGTTTGTAACCACATCTCTCAGGATGATTTTAGCACGGTGTTAACAAAGATTCCCCCGGCATCTTGAACGCATCCTACTATGCCCC
>OGHJ01001841.1_pt1 | contig 20521 bp, 16 predicted proteins | sample 1571351 | NCBI WGS metagenome assembly OGHJ01 (sample SAMEA2582037, study PRJEB24529) | metagenome | biome: Human gut stool | place: China | collected 2011 | reverse complement strand
TTTTGTGTGAAATTGGCGAATGAGGCTTGCAAAATGACAAAAACATGGTATGATACCTGACTTTCGGACTTAAAGCAAAAAACTAGTGCTAAGCCATAGATTAAAACCTATGGTCTAGCACTTTTTTAATGTCGCCGTTCCCTAAAAAATAAGAGGTTAAGGGAAGTCCTGTGCGAGCAGATAAATCTCGTATGAAAGCAGAGTTTCGAGTTAGATTGATATATTTTCGTTCGGAAACTTTGGCTACTCGGAAATCGTGTATAAACTTAAAAAGTTCGTCAACCCCATAGGCATCGTTCAAAATATGAATCTGTAAAATCCTGGTAATCATGACAGAAAGGTAGCAGATCAGAAAATGTCCTGTGATCGTCTCTTCTTTTTGCAAATACACAGGTCTGGCATCCAGCTGGCTTTTCATGATGCGGAAGGATTCCTCGATGCGCCAGAGATTATGGTAGGCAGAATAAACTTCCGCTGCCGCCATTTGGATTTCGGAAGTGACGATCAGATTGTAACCGGCAAGTTTCAACGCATTTTCGATTACCTTTTCATTCATTTCCACCTTGACCTTTCCATCTGTTTTTTCACCTTTTTTATCCGTAGGAGCAAACGTAACATATTTGGAACAGTCTCCGTATTCGGAACGCTTCGCTTCTGAGGCCTTTAGTTTTTTCGCTTTTTCAACCTGCTTTGCGATTTCGTATCTTTGCTTTTCTGCAAGCTGTGGATTGTAGGTTACGATGCGTTTTTCTGTGAGTTTTACTGTCTTTCTGCGCCCTTGTGCATCGGTATAGCTGTACGGAAAATCATCGATGCATTCTTTTATGCGGTAAAGAAGCTTCCCATCTTTACTCTTTACATCAATATAATCATGCTCAAGAAGCACCCAGCGTTTTTCTGTTTCGGGAAGCGTTTTCACGGACTTTGAGAAAATATATCCATCACCGGCTTTCAGGGCATGAAGAATGTTTTGAAAACAGTTCAGACCTTTGTCTGCAACCTGGATGGTCCTGCCGGATATTTGGCTGCGCTGCTTTAATCCATCAATGATGTTTCGCATCACAGGCTTTTCGCTTTGGTTGCCGGGATAAATTTTCATACCGATGGGAATCTGGCGTGCATCAAGAAGAAGTCCCATTCCAACGATCGGATCTTTTCTGTTTTCTTTCGATGGCCCTTTTAGGCGCAGCGCATCTTCTCTATCGATCTCAAAGTAAAAATTCGTACAGTCAAAATAGGTACGAGAAGTATCCGGCTTGTATTTTTGCAAGATCTGATGGTTAAAAATCTCGATGATTTTTTCGTATTCCGAGCCGACATATTCGAGTCCGGAGTAGAGCTGGTCGAGGGAAAAGTCATAGGATTCAAATAATTTGGGAATGACTTCCTCATAGGTTTTGGATTTGGAGCATGGACGGACAAGCCTTGCGTAAACAAGAGCCGCGATCAGATCGAATACTGAAAATCTGAAATTCGTTGCCGTTTGCAAAAGGTCGATGTATCTTTTGCATCCAAGAGAATCCAGGATATTTTTGAACGGGAAATATCCAAGAAATTTTTCCGGAGATTCCTCAGAGATCTGACGGGCTTTCTCAGACTGTTTTTGCTGCTTGGAATCCTGATTGAGTTTTTTGATTTCTTCGCTGTAAAAAGTGATGGGATCTTCGATTCCGTTTGCCTGCAGCTCATGCACATATCCAAGTGGTTTGTAGGAGCGATGCGCACCGGTTTTGCGAGCAGGATCGTAATAACTTTCGTAAATTTGCAGATAAGTACCTTTGTTGTTCTTCGTTTTCTTTAAAAAATACGACATAAAATCACCCTTCTCTATTATAACACTATAGCACTATACAGTAAAGGGGTTAAAAAATATTTTGTCAAGTTTTTTAAAAGATAAAAAAAGCCAGCATTTATGCCGGTTTGCGGGAACTATCTTTTTTTTGAACTGCCAAAAAAGATAGTGCTAAATCCTAAAGACGGGTATAGAGTTAGTATGAAAAGGCGCGGTGAGATTATACTTTGCAGTTTCTGTTAAATCGGAGCGTGTGTTTTGTGTGAAATTGGCGAATGAGGCTTGCAAAATGACAAAAACATGGTATGATAGGAACATGAAAAATGCGTTTTTGGCGCAGTATGAGGCAATATGGATGCTGAGATGGAACGAAAATCGGAGCGACTGATATGAAAGTATTTTTGGAAACAAAACTCGACCTTCTCTTTGACGGAGTTTGGCAGACAAAAGAGGTTTTGCTGCTGCTTGCGGCGGCTGCGCTTTGCCTTTTGCTGATCGCGCTTTTGGTGCGGCTCGTGCAGAGGTTCGTTGACAGCCGGAAATTGAGAAAGGACACGATTTTCAGCCATCGGAAGAACAAGTATAAGGATGGCATCGGTAAACGCAGGAATCGAAAATATTAGATATGAGCTGCAGCAAGCGGACAGCAGATCTGCCGCGTGCATGATGAACGGAAAAGCATGAAAAACAAGCTGAAATGAAGATAAGCTGAAAAGCAGCGAGATGAGATATGTATCCCCGCAGAACGCGGGGTATTTTTTTGCGGTGATTTCGCGATCGACCTGTGTGCAGGTCGGGCGCGGCGGAGAGACGCGCGGCAAATGCGTCTGCCGGGCTAGAACAGGTAACCGTTGGTATCACAGCACTGACAGGTGATGGAGCGGATACCGGCGGTGCCTGTGCCGCAGCCGCAGGTACGGGTGCTGCCTTGCGTGCTGCCGCAGGTATTCTGCGGTCTGTTCTGGCAGCTGCTGCCTGTGTGCTGCTGGCCGCTTGGGCAGGTGCAGGTCTGGCTGCAGGCGCTGCAGTTTTCCTCCCCGGCACACTGACCGAGGTCGTCACAGCAGGTCTTGAGCTCATCAGCCTGCAGCGCGAACAGGGTCGGTCTGGCGACTTGCAGATGCATGCCCGGCGTCAGGACGAGATTGGAAGTCAGCGCGAGGGAAATCGCATCCGCGCAGCGCTGATTGCTCGTTTCTGCGATGGTCAATGTCGGATTCATCAGGATACCGCAGGCGTTGAAGTCAAAGAGCAGAGACGGTGCAATACCGTTGGTCTGGCATGGGATCTCGACACAGTACATGGCGAAATTGCTGCTGCCGTTGACGATGAGCGGGAAGAACCCGGTGCTGTCATTTCTGGTCTTGAGCGTGAGCTTGAAATTGCAGGTCTGTTTACCGTTAGAGACGGTACCCTCTAAGACGATGGTCAGGGAGACTTGCCAAGGACCCGGCGCTTCCGCAAGGAAGAAGTGACCGTCGTTGTCACAGTCTGGCGCACATGGACTGCAGCTGCCGCAGCGATTGCACAGATGGCGGTCTCTCGGGGTGCAAGGACATCTGGTGATGTCCGGCATGATGCCGCTGAGGTCTGCGACGTAGCGTCCGTTGCGCAGCATCAGCGCGGAAACCGGGAAACCGTCTACGGTTACGGCGCTTGTCGGCAGTGCAGCGGTTTCCGACAGGAAGATCTCATTGACGGTGACACAAGAGTTGGTGATCGTGAATCTGGTATTACAGTTGAAATCAAAATTGCAGCAGCCACAGCTGTTACAGCTTGCGCAGCCGCCGGAGCATCCGCAGCCGCAGTTTCCGGAGGAGCCGCAGCTTGTGCCTCCGCAGCTGCCGTTTCCGCTGCAGTTGCAGCCGGTGCATCCGTTGTTTGTGCAGCCGCAGCTTGTGCGCCCTGCCTGCCCGCCGATGACTAGCTCCTGTGTAAAATTTGTTGCGTTTGCAGTCAGAGACGCGATGATCGGGCAGGAAAGCTCCGCATTGTCGTAAAATATTTTGTCCAGGTAGACCCGGTTCTGTACAGTGCCGACAGCGCTGTTTGCGCCGCACCCGTTCGTACTGCGGGTACCGCCTGTCTGGTTGCATGTTGTATTCATCATAGATTACCTCTTTTCCTAATTCAATACCTTTGTCAACCAAAGGTAGGTATTACAATATATGCGCCCGGCTGCGCATTGGTCACAAGGCGCTGCGGCATGGGAAGCGCGGCGGGCAGCAGGGGCTGGAATCATGCGGGAATGCGCTGAAAAGCAGAGACGGGCTTTAGCTTGCACGTGGAGAATTGGCACCTTCGATTGACAAGAGCACACGCGCCTGGACGGATTGAAATTTCAACGCATGCTGCGTTCTCGTCCTCGACCTACGTCCAGTAGGACTTCGTCCTGCGGCCTTGCCTGCGCCGAAATTTCAAGCCGCCAGGTTCCAAAGGAAGTTTGCAGAGAGAATATTTGCCTCTGTGCAAGGCGGATGAGCGAGGCGTAGTGGTGCTACGGTGAGCGAAGACAACAAAGCACAGAAGCAAAGAAGCCTTTGCAAACCGTGTGTGCCTTTGTCAACCGAAGGTATCAATTGCTAACGAAAAAGTGGGGATAAAATTCAAAAAAGCGATATTTTATATTGAAAAGTGTATGAAAGTGGTGTATAGTGGTGATGAGACCATGACAAGGGGGCGTAGTGTCGGCATTTTTATGTGAAAGGAGGCGAATCATCATGTTTATGGGAACGACTTACAATTCCATTGACGAAAAAAACAGGATGATCGTGCCCTCCAAGCTGCGTGCCGGACTGGGCGCCCGCTGTGTACTGACCAAGGGACTGGACCGCTGTCTATATATCTATACGATGGAGGACTGGGAGAAACAGATGGAAAAAATCGCGCAGCTGCCGGAATCCGATCCGAAGGTGCGTGCGTTCATTCGTCACTTCTGCGCCAACGCCGCGGAATGTGAATTCGACAAGCAGGGTCGTATCGGTATCCCGCAGGAGCTGAAGAGCTATGCAGGCATCGAAAAAGAGCTGGTCACCATGGGTGCGATGAGCAAGATCGAAATCTGGGCGAAGGATATCTGGGAAGCACCGGATAACGAAAACCGCATGGAGAGCGAGGACTTCGCCAAGGCGCTGGCAGCGTACAATTTCTAAGGAGGCGGCAGGAAAGATGGAATTCAAACATACCTCCGTTCTCTTTACGGAATGTATGGAGGGGCTGGCAATCAAGCCGGACGGCATTTATGTCGACGGTACGCTCGGCGGCGGCGGGCACAGCAGCGGCATCTGTGCGCGGCTGGGCGCAAATGGAACACTGATCGGCATCGATCGGGATACCGACGCGCTGCAGGCGGCGGAGAAGCGGCTGGAGCCGTATGCGTGCCGCAAAATTTTCGTACAGAGCAACTATGCACAGATCAAAGAGGTCCTTGCAGACCTGCAGATAGACAAGATCGACGGCGCACTGCTGGATCTGGGGGTATCCTCGTTCCAGCTGGACAATCCGGAACGCGGATTTTCCTACATGCAGGAAGCGCCGCTGGATATGCGCATGAGTCAGGACGATTCGTTTACGGCTTATGATGTCGTCAACGATTACGATGCCGGGGCGCTGCGCAGCATCATCACCCGCTACGGGGAAGAACGCTGGGCGGCGCGCATCGCGGATTTCATCGTCAAGGCGCGTAAGGACAAGCCCATTGAGACGACAACAGAGCTGGTTGACATCATCAAGGCAGCGATTCCGGCATCTGCGCGTCGGGACGGACCGCACCCGGCGAAACGAACGTTTCAAGCGATTCGCATCGAGGTCAACGACGAGCTCGGACAGCTCGAAAAGGCTGTCGATGCATTCTGCGACGTGCTGGCACCGGGCGGCAGGCTTTGCGTGATCACCTTCCATTCACTGGAGGATCGTATCGTCAAGGAAAGTATCGCAAGGCGGATACATCCTTGTACCTGTCCGAAGGAGTTTCCGGTCTGTGTGTGCGGTAAGAAGCCGGACATCAGCAAAAAATCGGGCAAACCGATCCTGCCGACTGCGGAAGAGATCGAACAGAACCCGCGCGCCCGCAGCGCGAAACTGCGGATTTGCGAGAAGCTGTAGCGCACCGCGGATTTTCCGCAGTCATGGAAACCGAGACCGCAGAGGATCGCGAAAGTATCAGGATATTACCAAATAGAGCAGAAAGGGAGCGAGCATGGCTTTACCAAACAGAGCCTATACTGCGGACTATACGCATGTAGGACGTGCTGTACAGTCCGGCGGACAGCCGAGACCGGGCAGTGCAGCAAGCATATACAGAGGACAGGCAAGAGCCGGCGGTGCGGCAAGCACATACAGAGGACAGGCAAGACCGGGTAGCGTGGCAAACGCGTATCGCGGACAAGCTTATCCGACCTATGCGCCTGATCCGGAGAGAGACCGCCGCAGCAAGGAGTGGAAACAACGAAATATCACGCTGCAGCCGCAGCCTGCGCAGACCGCAGATACAAGCATTCTGACGCATGCCATGCTGGCAAAGACGGTCGCTGTACTGATTTTTGCGGGTATTTTATTGATCGCAACTGTATTTTTGACGGCAAAGGCGAGCGAGATCAAATATTCGATCAACAGTCTGACACGCCAGAACACTGCGATCCAGAAGGAGATCGATGTGCTGCAGGTCAAAATCGGCAGCGCCAACAGCATCGAAAGCATCGAGCAGTATGCGACGGAGGAGCTGGGCATGCGCTATCCGAAAGCAAACCAGTCCATTTATCTGACTGTGGACTGCAGCCGGAACGCGGATCTCGTGCAGAGGATCAAAGAAAAGGCATATCGCGCATAAAAAAGCTTCCCTGGGAATATACAAAAATAAGAAAACGCAAAAGACGAAAATCATTTCTGACAAAATAATTGCATAAGAAACGAAAACAGCCGGACAACTAAATACCATCCTTAGGGTCTGGCTCTTTCTTTCGAGACGGAAGGAGAACGCATGCGGGCAGCACCGGTAGGCACAAAAAATAAAAAACGAATCGCACTGGGATTTCTGATCGTGGCAGTTCTGCTGCTGTTATTGACGTTTCGTGTGGCATACTGGCAGATCATCAAAGGCGAGTGGTTGACAGAAAAGGCGATCGCACAGCAGACGCAGGATACACCGATCGAGGCGAAACGCGGGGCAATCTACGACCGCAACGGCAAGGAGCTGGCGACCAGCATCACCTGCTACACGCTCTGGGCAAGACCCGCGCAGGTCAAGACACAGAAGGGCAAGACCATCACCGCGGAGCAGATCGCAGCGATCGCTTCGCAGATTGCAGAGATCACCGGACGGGATGCGGAAACGGTACAGACGAACTTAACCAAATCGACGGCGTTGGTGCGGATCGCGAGCAACCTGGATAAAGAGACGGCAGATGCGGTGCGTGCGCTGAAGCTCAACGGGCTCGAGCTGGCAGAGGGCACGAAACGGTACTATCCGCTCGGCAATTTTGCCTCTCAGCTTTTGGGCAGCGTCAGCGCGGACAATACGGGACGCGCAGGCATCGAGCTGGAATATGACCAGTATCTTGCAGGCGTATCCGGCAGATGGAAAAAGAACACCGATTTGCTCGGCAACGAGCTGGTCGAGGGCGCGGAGGAATATCACGAGGCGCAGGACGGCTACAATGTCGTGCTGAGTCTGGATGAGGCCATTCAGTATTATGTGGAAAAGGCACTGGAAAAGGGGATGGAAAAAACCAAAGCCAAGCGCATCATGTGCCTAGTCATGAGCCCAAAGACCGGGGAGATCCTGGCAAGTGCCACGACACCGGGCTATGATCCGAATGAGCCGATGGACAGCAAAAATGTGCCGGAGGCGCAAGCGGAGGCATATGAAAAAATGTCCGCGGACGAAAAGCAGAGTTATCTCATCAGTCTGTGGCGTAATCCGGTCATCAGTGATACCTACGAGCCGGGTTCGACTTTCAAGCTGCTGACCTCCTCGTCGGCACTCGAAGAAAAGGTCATCGACACCCATACGACCTTCCAATGCGCAGGCAGCTTTACGGTTGCAGGCGTCAGACTGCACTGCTGGACGCGCGGCAGTCATGGCACGCAGACGATCCGGCAGGCAATCGGTAATTCCTGTAATCCGGCGCTGGCTAAGGTCGCGACACTGATGGGAAAGCAAACCTTTTATAAATATTTAGGACTTTATGGCATCACGGAAAAAACCGGTGTGGACTATCCGGGCGAGGCCGGGTCCATCATGTACGCGCTCAAGGACGTCGGTCCGGTAGAGCTGGCGACCATCGGCTACGGTCAGAGTATTTCGGTAACGCCGATTCAGCTCTTGACGGCAGTCAACGCCATCGGCAACGACGGGGTACTGCTGCAGCCGCATTATGTCAAGGCACTGACAGACAGCGACGGCAAGGTCGTAAAGGAATTTGAACCGACCATCGTGCGCAAAGTCCTGTCTGCCAAGACTGCCAAGGAAATGCGCAGTATCATGCAGTACGTCGTCGATGAGGGCGGCGGCGGCAACGCGCGTATCGCGGGCTATCGTGTCGGCGGCAAGACCGGTACTGCCAACAAGATTGATGCCGGAACCGGAAAATACGGCAAGGATTATTACAGCTCCTTCATCGGCATGGCGCCGATGGATGACCCGCAGGTCTCCATTTTGGTTGTTGTGGACAGTCCGAGGGGCTCTTACTACGGCTCGATGGTTGCAGCACCGATCGCCAAGGAAATATTGACCGATACCCTGCGGTATCTCAACGTGACGCCGACCTACAGCGCATCCGAGAAAAAGGCGATCGAGGGCAATTATACCATTGTACCGAACGCCATCGGCAAGCCGTTTAGTGAGGCGGTCGGCATCATCGGCGGCAAGGAGCTGAAATACAGCAGACCGAAGTCTGCGCAGGATGACGACGAATTTACGGTCGTAGACCAGTATCCGAAAGCGGGTACCAAAGTAAAGAAAAATTCCGTTGTCTATGTTTATAAAGAATAGAATGATCTAACAATACCTTCGGTTGACAAAGGCACACACGGTTTGCAAAGGCTTCTTTGCTTCTGTGCTTTGTTGTCTTCGCTCACCGTAGCACCACTACGCCTCGCTCATCCGCCTTGCACAGAGGCAAATATTCTCTCTGCAAACTTCCTTTGGAACTTGGCGGCTTGAAATTTCGGCGCAGGCAAGACCGCAGGACGAAGTCCTACTGGACGCAGGTCAAGGATGAGAACGCAGCATGCGTTGAAATTTCAAACCGTCCAAGCGCGTGTGCTCTTGTCAACCGAAGGTAGCAGGAGAGGGTATGAGGCTGACCGATCTGACGGGAGCGCTGCGGGTGCAGCGCCTCCTTGGTACGGCCGATAAAGATGTGAAAGCATTGAAATACCGATCAGATAAATGTGAAGCGGGGGATGCGTTCTTTGCCCTGCGCGGCAGAGATGCAGACGGTCATGATTTCATCGCGGATGCTGCGGCGCGCGGTGCACAGGTGATTTTCGTCGAAGATGCTGCGGCATGCGCCTCCGATATCAAAAACAATCCGGACTTGACCCTTGTGGAGGTGCCGAACACGCGGCAGGCGCTGGCATTGACCGCGGCGGCGTTTTACCGTTATCCGGCGCGCGAGCTGCTGACTGTCGGCATTACCGGCACCAAAGGCAAGACGACGACTGCGTTCCTGCTGCAGGCGATTTTTGAAGCAGCGGGGATGCAAACAGGCATCATCGGGACGGTACACTGCGGCTATGAGGAACATTATCATGCGGCGGCGAATACAACGCCGGAGTCCTGCGAGCTGCAGCGAATGCTGCGGGAAATGGCAGACGGCGGCTGCAAGGCTGTCGTCATGGAGGTTTCTTCGCAGGGACTGAAGTTTTCCCGAGCAGCGGGCATCCCTTTCGACTATGCGCTGTTTACCAATTTAAGTCCCGATCACATCGGCATCGGAGAGCATCGCGACTTTGCAGAATACACTTACTGGAAGAGCAGGCTGTTTTCGCAATGCGAGACCGCGGTCTTGCATGACGGCGATCCGGCATGGGCCAGCATGGCGGCGCACAGCAGTGCCAAAAAAAAGATTTTTTTTGGGATTACGGGGTCTGCACACAGCAATGACACTGCGGACAGCGGCGCTGCCGGTGAAAGCATATCGGCGGCAGATACGGTGCATGCCTGCGAGGTCCGGCTTTTTAGCGCGGGCGGCAGGCTTGGCTCTGCGTTTCGGCTGCAGGACGGTGCTGATTTTGTGATCGGACTGCCGGGCATGCATAATGTCGAAAACGCCTTGGGCGCGATTGCTGTTGCCAGAGACCTCGGCATTGCGGACGATGTGATACGGCAGGCACTGCGGACGGTTTTTGTTCCGGGCAGGACGGAGACGGTGGATATCGGTCCCGACCGGATTGCGCTGGTTGACTACGCGCATAACGGGGTGGCGCTGCAGCACCTGCTCGAAACGCTGCGGACTTACGAGCCGCGTCGGCTGCTGCTGGTATTCGGCTGCGGCGGTGAGCGGGCTCCCAAGCGGCGGACCGAGATGGGGCGCGTGGCTGCGCAGATGGCAGATCTCTGCATTGTAACGTCTGACAATCCGCGCAGGGAAGATCCGCTTGGGATTATCGGCGACATTACCGCGGCGATGGATGTAGCAGGCGGCTGCAGTTATCAAGTAATCGCAGACCGCCGGGAGGCCATCCGCACAGCGGTACAGATGACAGGACCCGGCGATATGCTCGTCGTCGCGGGCAAGGGACATGAGACTGATCAGATCATCGGGACGGAAGTTCGACATTTTGACGATAGAGAAGAACTGAGGAAAGGGCGAAGGCTATGAGGAAATTTACCATTGCAGAGATTTTACAGGCAACAGGCGGCAGCTTGTACTGCGGAAGCGCGGAGAGCGGTATCTTGGGTATCGCGACCGACTCCCGCAAGGCAAAAGCGGGCGACCTGTTCTTCGCCTTAAAAGGGGAGGTGACCGACGGCCATCTGTATCTGGACGGCGTGCTGCGCGGCGGCTGCCGTTCACTGGTCGTATCGGACCCGGAGAAAATCCCAAAAGAGGCATTTTTGCAGACCTCCGAGGAGCCGGACGTCATCGTTGTCGAGGACACGACACGTGCCTTACAGGATCTTGCGGCATATTATCTGGCAATGCTGCCGCTGCAGCATAAGATCGCGGTGACAGGCAGTGTCGGCAAGACGAGCACGCGCGACCTGCTGTATTATGCGATCAGAAACCACTGCAAATCGGCGCGCAGCATGAAAAATTTCAACAACGGTTTCGGTCTGCCGCTGAGCATTCTGGAATTCCCGCCGGACACCGAGGTGGCAGTCCTTGAAATGGGGATGGACGACTTCGGTGAAATCGAGCGTCTTGCCGATCTGGTGCGGCCGGATATCGCGCTGATCACGAATATCGGCATTTCGCATATCGAAAAGTTGGGAAGCCGCGAAGGCATTCTGCGGGCGAAGATGGAGGTCACGACCTATTTCACGCCAAAGGATACGCTGATCGTCAATGCGGACTGCGACCTGCTGACACCGGCGTATACGGCGGGCGATTACCATCTGGTCTGTGTCGGCAGTGAGCCGCAGGACGATTTCGTGGTTTCGGACATACGCGATTTTGGCGATAAAGGTATAAAATACTGTCTAAGACGTAAAGATAAAACATATGAGATCACATCGCCGCTGCCGGGCGCACACAACGCGGGCAATCAAGCTTTGGTCATCGCAGCGGCGGAGCTTTTGGGGATCACGCCGGAGGAAGCGGCTGTCGGCATGCAGGAGGCGGAGTTGACCGGGAACAGGCTCAAAATCAGGCAGGCAGGCGGCATCAAGGTCATCGATGACAGCTATAACGCCAGTCCGGTTTCCGTAAAATCTGCGATAGAGACCTTGACAGCGACCGCAGGAAAGCGTAAAATCGCTATTTTAGGGGATATGTTTGAGCTTGGCGGTGAGAGCCGCGGCGCACATCTGGCGGTCGGCGCATTTGCGGGTCAAAAGAATCTGGATCTGCTGATCGCGATCGGTAAGGACGCGGCGTATTACGCAGAGGGCGCGGCGGCGCATATGGATGCGGCAAAGATTCAATATTTCCCGGACAAAAACGAGTTCCTGACGCACTTGCCCGGACTGCTGGCGGCGGGCGATGTCGTGCTGGTCAAAGCCTCACGCGGCATGGCGCTGGAGGAGATCGCGGACCGCATGCTGGCGGCGCAGGAAGCAGCGGACAGCGAAGCAGATCGATGAACAGGCAGGCAGAGGCATGCCTTGCATCGCTGCAGACGACAGGAAACAGGATAAAAACAAGGAGATACAAAAATGGAAATGTTACGATACCCGATCATAGCACTGGTCATCGGTTGGATTCTGGGGGCAGGCTTTACGAAGCTGCTGCTGCCGTATCTGGAAAAAAAGCAATTCAAGCAGTTTGTCAGAGAGGTCGGACCGCAGTCACATCTCTCTAAGACGGGCACGCCGAGCATGGGCGGACTGGCGATCATCGGCGCGTCTGTGCTGGCATCGGCAGGCGTCGGCCTTGCGGCAGGCGTTGCGGACGGCTGGCATTTGGTCGTCATCCTGCTCGTCATGGTACTGTTCGGCTGCATCGGCTTTATCGATGATTACGAAAAGGCGATCAAAAAGAATAACGCGGGCATCAGCCCGAAGCAAAAGATCATCCTGCAGTTCGTATTCTCCGGGGCTTTCGCGATTTATGCTTATCTGTATTCCGGCTTCGGAACGGTACCCGGCAGCGCAGTGTGGATCCCGTTTGTGGACCGCTATATCGACTTCGGACTGCTGTACATCCCGTTCATCATCTTCGTCATGATCGCATTCAGCAACGCGGTCAATCTGACGGACGGTCTGGATGGTCTGGCCTCCGGCGTGACAGCGCTGGTGGCGTTCTGCATGGTCATTTTAGGCGTGGGTGCTTATCCGATGATCACTGCGGCGCCGATCGTTTACGGTGCAGTCGCAGGTGCTTGTCTGGGCTTCCTGATGTACAACAAGAACCCGGCACGCATCTTCATGGGAGACACCGGCTCGATGGCGCTCGGTGGCGTTCTGGCGGCGGCGGCGGTCATGCTGAAGATGGAATTTCTGGTGGCAATCGCGGGGCTGCTTTATGTGCTGGAAGCGCTCTCGGTCATCATCCAGGTGGCATATTTCAAAAAAACGCGCAAGCGCTTCTTTAAGATGGCGCCGATCCACCATCATTTTGAGCTCTGCGGCATGAAGGAAAAGAACGTTGTCTACCTGTTCTGGGGTATGACGCTGGTGTTCTGCATGCTGGCAATTCTGGTAAGCAATCTGTAAATCACATCAATGACAAGAATAAGGAAACAAAGAGGCAATCCTATGGAAAACAAGAATCTGGAAAATATCAAAGGCAAAAAAGTGCTCGTTGTCGGCATGGGTAAATCCGGTATCGCAGCTGTGCAGGCGATGCTTGCGCTCGGTGCAGAGGTTGCGATCCAGGACTCCAAGGACCGCAGCGCTATCGACGGACAGCTGCTGAATTTCCTGGAGGGCAAGAACGTGACCTGCTATTTCCATGCAGTTCCGGTAGCGGAAGAACGATTCGATATGCTGATCCTCAGTCCGGGCGTGGACCCGGCACTCCCGTTCGTGCAGGAGGCCAAGGCACACGGTGCGGAGATCATCGGTGAGCTGGAGATCGCTTACCGCATCGCACGCGGTACCTTCGTGGCGATCACCGGTACCAACGGCAAGACGACGACAACCACGCTGACCGGGGAAATTTTCAAACGTTCCGGACGCAAGACCTATGTGGTCGGCAATATCGGTGTGGCAGTGATCTCCAAGGCGCTGGAGGCGGACGAGGACGACTGGCTGGTGACCGAGACCAGCAGCTTCCAGCTGGAGACCATCCGCTATTTCAAACCGGCGGTTTCTGCGATCCTCAATCTGACGCCGGACCACTTGAATCGCCATCATACGATGGAGGCCTATGGTGCGGCAAAGGCGCGCATCTTCGAGAACCAGGACGAAAGCGGCTATTGCATCGCCAATTACGACGACAAGCTGAGCTTCGGTCTGACCCGGAGCTGCAGAGCAAAGGTGATCCCATTCTCTATCAAGGAGGAACTGCCGCTGGGCGCCTATCTGCGTGCGGACGGCATGCTTGTCATCAAAAATGAGGCGGGCGAGGTGCTGGAGCTTTGCCGTCGGGACGAACTGAAGATCATCGGCGACCACAATGTGCAGAATGCACTGGCGGCGGCAGCCATCAGCTATTTCGCAGGGATCGATGTCAAAACGATAAGCGAAAGCCTGCGGGCTTTCGGCGGTGTGGCGCACCGCATTGAATATTGCGGCGAAATCGGCGGCGTAAAGTTCTATAACGATTCCAAGGGAACCAATGTAGATGCAGCAGTCATCGCACTGAAAGCCATTCAAAAAAATATCATTCTGATCGCCGGCGGCGACGGCAAGGGGCAGGAATTCGACGAACTGATCGCAAACCTCCCGGGTCGTGTCAAGCACATGCTCCTGCTCGGCAGAGACGGCAAGCTGATCGCAGAAGCTGCACAGAAGCAAGGGTTTACGGACTTTTCCTTTGCGCCGCATATGGAGGCGTGTGTCAAAAAGGCTTTTGCCATGGCAGAGCCGGGCGATACGGTGCTGCTTTCTCCGGCCTGTGCGAGCTGGGATATGTATGACAATTTCGAACAGCGCGGCGATCACTTCAAGACCTGCGTTGCGCGGCTTGCGGAATGATCCGGCAGGCATTGACGTTTTAAGAAAGAAAGACAGAAAAAACCTATGGAAAGACTTGCAGTTCACACAAAACAGAAGACCGGCGATCTGAGCATCGTGCTGCTGGTGACGATTCTAGTAATCTTTGGTATCGTCATGATCTTCAGCGCCAGCTATTATTATGCAATCAGCCAGTATGATGATCCTTACCACTATCTGAAGCGGCAGATCATCTGGGTCATCGCAGGCGCGATCGGGATGTGGATCACCTCCAAGATCGACTATCATTTTTGGCTGCACCTGTGGATCATTGTTCCGGTGATCTGTCTGATCCTGCTGCTGCTGATTTTCACACCGCTTGGCATTGAAGTCAACGGTGCGACCAGATGGCTCGGTCACAAGAGCTTTCCAATCACTGTCATGCCGGGTGAATTCGCCAAGGTCGGTATTGTTTTGTACATCACCGGACATTTTTCAAAAAAACCAAAGAGTGCTACAGACTGGTGGAAGGGCGTCATGCCGGTGCTGATCGTGACCGGGCTCTATTTTGCGCTGATCATGAAGCAGCCAAATATGTCAACCGCTTTTACTGTTGCGCTGATCGCCGGCGGTATGCTGCTGGTGGCAGGCATCCAGTGGAAGCATGTCGGCGTGCTGGCCGGTCTGGGAGCCGCGGCGGCTGTTGTCTTTGTGTTTGCTGACCGTGAAGGCTATCGTTACGGACGGCTGCTCAGCTTTTTGGATCCGTTTGCGGACGCGCTCGGCGACGGCTGGCAGGTCGTGCAGTCGCTGCTGGCGCTGGGAACCGGCGGATTGACCGGGCTGGGACTTGGCAACAGTGTGCAGAAGAACCTCTATCTGCCGGAGGCGCAGAACGACTTCATTCTGGCAATCATCGGCGAAGAACTGGGCTTTATCGGGATTCTTGCGCTGGTTTTCGTCTATGTGCTGCTGGTCTGGCGCGGCTGCCATACGGCGATGAATGCCAGGGACTATACCGGCATGATGCTGGCGAGCGGCATCACCATGATGGTCGGGCTGCAGGTCGTGATCAACATCGCCGTTGTCACCTCCTCCATGCCGCCGACGGGAATCATTCTGCCGTTTATCAGCTACGGCGGTAACGCGCTCCTGATCTTTATGGGCGCGATGGGTATTCTGCTCAATATATCCAAATCAGCGGAGCTTTAGGAAATCACAGGAGTCATTATGAGAGTCATTGTAACAGGCGGCGGTACCGGGGGGCATATCTATCCGGCGCTCGCTATCGCGGATAAATGCAAAGAAATGGACCCAAGCGGCGAAATTCTGTATGTCGGCAACGACGAAGGCATCGAAAAGGATATCGTGCCGAAAGCCGGTTATCGGCTGGAGCTGGTCGACGCGCGCTGGCTGAATAAGTCCAGCGTCTGGCAGCTCGTGCGTACCGGTGTACGTGTGACCAAGGGCATTCTGGAAGCAAGCAGGGTGATTCGCCGCTTCAAGCCGGACGTGATCATCGGTACGGGCGGCTATGTCTGCTTCCCGGTCATCGTCGCGGGCAAGCTCTACGGAGCCAGGACCTTCCTGCATGAGCAGAACGCGTATCCGGGTCTTGCCAACCGCAGCCTCGAACGCTATGTCGATAAGGTATTTTTGGGCTTCGCGGACGCGGCAAAATATTTCAAGCAGCCGGAAAAAATGGTCGAGGCGGGTAATCCTGTGCGCAAACGGTTCTTCACACTGACGAAAGCAGAAGCACGTAAAAAACTCGGCTTTGCGGCGGACGATTTTATCGTATTCTCGTTTGGCGGCAGCCTCGGCGCGGAGAAGATCAACGAGGTTGCGTTCGAACTGATGCAGGTCCTCAACGGTCACGAAAAAACCATGATGATCTTCGGCACCGGCAAATGGTATTATCAGCAGATGCTCGATCAGGCAGCAGCGCGCGGCATTGTGATCCGCGAAAACATTCTGATCAAGGACTATATCGAGGATATGGAGTATTATCTGGCGGCATGTGACCTTGTCATCAGCCGCGCGGGTGCGCTGTCGGTCGCGGAAACGACGGTCTGCGGCAAGGCGGCGATTTTGATTCCGTCGCCGAACGTAACGGGAAATCACCAGTATTACAACGCAAAAGCGGTCGCCGACCGCGGCGGCGCGATTCTGCTCGAGGAAAAGGAGCTGACGGCAGAGACCTTGATCAGCGAGGTCATGAAGCTGAAAAATAATCCGGCATTGACCGTAGCTATGGGGCAGGCGAGCAGAGCCTGCGCACCGGTCAAGGCGCTGGATATCATTTATGATACGATCTCAAGCACGCTTGCGCAGCGGCAGAGATAGCAGCAACGGTTGATTGCCCTATCTCCTGCTGATTCTCTGCCGGACAGAGATTTGCACAAGCAGGCCAAGCACGTAAAAGGCACCTACCACATAGGATAATAGCGTTGGGAGGTGCTTTTTTTGGACTTTTATCAGATAGACGGCGGCGTGCCGCTGCGCGGAGAATACAGGGTCAAGGGCGCGAAAAACGCGGCGCTGCCGATCATGGCGGCCTGCATATGCTGCCCCGGCGTGCATCGTCTGCAGGACTGCCCGCGCATCGGCGATGTGTATGCCATGCAAAGCATTCTGCACCATCTGGGTGTCAGAACGGAATGGGAAGATGACGCGCTGGTCGTCAGCAGCCAGACACTCCGGCAGACAGAAGTACCGAAAAGCATGATGGAAGCGATGCGGTCCTCGGTCTTCCTGCTCGGCAGTCTGCTGGCACGCTGCGGCGAGGCGAAGATTCACCAGCCCGGCGGCTGCCGGATCGGCAGCCGCCCGATCGACATGCACCTTGACGGTCTCAGGCAGCTCGGTTTTTCCGTCGAGGAGGCGGACGGCGCGGTGACCTGCCGCGGCACCTGCCGCGGCGGTGAGATCACGCTGCCTTATCCGAGCGTGGGCGCGACGGAGAACCTGATGATGGCAGCGCTGGCGGGCAAGGGGGACACGATCCTCCGCAACTGCGCGGCAGAGCCGGAGATTGCAGATCTGGCAGCCTTCCTGCGCACCTGCGGGTTTACGGTTTACGGGGGCGGCACCGATACGATCTTCGTCAAGGGTGCCGCCACGCTTCTGCGCGCGCAGCGGCAGAGCGGGCTGGCGCGCGAAACGACCTATTTCATCGTGGAGGACCGTATCGAGGCGGCGACCTACCTGATGGCGGCGCTGGGGACCGGCGGACACCTCCTGCTGACCAACGCGCGGGCAGAACTGCTGCAGGAGGTGCTGACGGTGCTGCAGCGCATGGGCGCTGAGATACGCAGCTGCGAGGATCTCATCGAGCTGCGTGCCCCGCGCCGCCTGCAGAGCCCTGGCATCGTTATCACTGCACCGTACCCGGGCTTCCCGACGGACTGCCAGCCGCAGCTGGTGAGCCTGGCAGCCGCTGCGGCCGGTTTGACGACGGTACGGGAGGAGATCTTCGAAAATCGCTTTACGCACAAAAAAGAACTGGCGAAAATGGGCGCGGATATTGAAATCTGTGGGAAAAATGCTATAATAAAAGGCATACGGCAGCTGCAGGGCTGCGAGGTCGCGGCGCAGGATCTGCGCGGCGGCGCGGCGCTCGTCATCGCGGGGTTGATGGCAGAGGGTCGTACGATTCTCAGCGGCGTCGAACATATTGACCGCGGCTACGAAACACTACAGGAAGGAATCTGCACATTGGGTGGCGTGATTGAAAGACGAACAACGTAAGAAAAGAAGAAAAAAAAGAATAAACCCGTTTCTTGTGATTTTTGTCCTCGTTCTTCTGATCGTTGGCTTACTGATTTTTTCACGCACCTCCTTCTTTGAAGTGAAACAGTTCGAGGTCGAAGGAAACGCTTATTACACAGACAATGAAATTTTACTGATGGGCGGCTGCGAAACCGGCAAGAATCTATTCTGGGGCATTGACAGCAAAAAGATCCGCAGCCGTCTGCAGCAGGACGCCTATATGGAGCACGTCGAGGTGCGCCGCAAGCTGCCGGATACGGTGAAGATCACGGTGACGGAACGCGCACAGGTCGCAGCCATCGCCTACGGTGACCGGTATGTCGTCATCGACGCAGCGGGGATCGTACTGCGCAAGGCAGGCGTGGACCCCAAAGTGACGGTGCTCAAGGGTCTGACCATCAGCAAGCTTTCCATGGGAGAGCCGATCGAGATCGAGGAAAAGGTCCTGTTCAGACAGTGTCTGGAAATGATTTCTGTCATGCGGCAGAACGACATGTATTTCAAATCCATTGTGATCTCCAAGACAGAGACCAGGGCTTATATTTTGGATTCCCTCTACTGCGAGGGAACGCCGGAAACCATGATAAAAGCGATGGAGGACGGCAAGCTGCAGGCTGTGACCGCGGAGCTTTTTGACCGCGAGATCGAACGCGGCAAGATCCAGATCAGCGGCGAAAATTATATCTCATTTACACCGAAATTGGAGTAAAAAACAGGTGCAAAGCGAATGTTTTTGTGATAAGATAGATGTAGTACTGCGATCACGCAGACATAGCAGCGTAAATACATGAAAATACATTGAAAATAAATCATAGGGGAACACAGGGAGGTAGTAGCATGCTACAATTTGAAACGAGTATGGAAAAATCGGCAGTCATTAAAGTCATCGGTGTCGGCGGCGGCGGATGCAATGCGGTGAACCGCATGGTGCAGTCCGAACTCAAGGGCATCGAGTTTATTGCTGCCAATACAGATAGACAAGCCTTGAACAACTGTCTGGCGGAGACTAAGATCCAGATCGGCGAAAAGCTGACCAGAGGGCTCGGCGCAGGCGCGAACCCGGAGGTCGGACAGAAGGCCGCAGAGGAGAGTCTGGACGAGATCACCTCGCTGCTGGACGGCGCAGACATGGTATTCATCACCGCAGGCATGGGCGGCGGCACCGGAACGGGCGCAGCGCCAATCATCGCCAAGGCGGCCAAGGACATGGGCATCTTGACGGTAGGCGTTGTCACCAAGCCATTCTCCTTCGAGGGTCCGCGCAGAAAGAAACAGGCAGAGCTCGGACTCAGCTACCTGCGCAGATATGTGGATTCCCTGGTCACTGTTCCCAACGACAAGCTGATGGAGACCTGCGAAAAGAACACGACGGTCAAAGAAGCGTTCCGCATGGCTGACGATGTACTCCGGCAGGGCGTACAGGGCATTTCCGATATTATTTCGGACGAGGCCTTCATCAATACCGACTTCGCGGACGTCCGTTCCGTCATGACCGACAGCGGCATCGCGCACATGGGTATCGGCTACGGCAAGGGTGAGAAGAAAGTCACCGACGCAGTGACGACAGCCATCGAAAGTCCGCTGCTGGAGACCACCATCGGCGGCGCGAAGAAAATGCTGCTCTACATACTCGGCGGCATGAACTTCAGCATGTTCGAAGTCAAGGAGATCACCGATGCGATCCGCGAGAGCGCAGGCGATGCCTGCGATATCATCTTCGGCGCCAATATCAATGAGTCGCTGGAGGATGAACTGTATGTCACCATCATCGCGACCGGCTTCGACGAGGGTCTGGAGGCGCCGACGGTGCCGGAGGCAAAAAAGGAACAGGAACAAGCGCCTGCCACTCCAAAAGACGAAGGCCGCGGATTGAACAATTACGATGTCTTTGGCAGGGTAGAAGGACTGGAAGGAAAAGAAGTGGATCTGCAGGATATCCTCAAGACAGAGGAAGAGGAAAAAGGGACCTCCCGCTTTGTGATCCCCGGTTTCTTGAAAGACTGACACAAGGCCGGTGCGAACCGGCTTTTGTATTAGATTTGTATGATAAGAGGAAGTCATCCATGCGTGAGATCAGATCAAAGGACAACAAAATATGGAAACGCTGCGAGCAGCTGACGATGCGCAAGTATCGCGACCGGTCCGGGCTGTATCTGATCGAGGGCGAAAATCTGCTCGATGAGGCGATCAGAAATCATGTGCGGATCGAAACGGTGCTGGTTCGCGAGGACTGCCAAAAGGCGCTGCCGCCGGAG
>OGHJ01001840.1_pt1 | contig 20523 bp, 14 predicted proteins | sample 1571351 | NCBI WGS metagenome assembly OGHJ01 (sample SAMEA2582037, study PRJEB24529) | metagenome | biome: Human gut stool | place: China | collected 2011 | reverse complement strand
AATGTGATTTTGAGGGCCTTTTTATCTGTAATGTCACACTATAGTGTGTTTACTTTAAATCATTATACAGTTGCTTTTGTTTTTTGGTTAACTGCTCATACTTAACTGTCTTTCCTTTTTTATCAACAAAAACCGGTTTCTTACCGTTGTTATATGCATATACTTTTATTGTTGGTAGTTCCTTTTGAATTTCTGTCAACAAAGCATAATATGGCGATACTTTAGAATTTGTTTGCTCAGCTGTCAATGCTATAAAGTCAATTGGTGAAACATATTTAACGTGCTTTAGATTCTTCGCACCATGCAGTCTAGCATATTTATTAGAGTAAATGAAATAATCTGTTTCTCGTGCCTCTAAACTATTCTCATCTACATTACTATATATTCCTGGAAGATGATCTCCATAAAATACTAAAGTAATTGGCTTATTGATTTTATCTATCTGCTCAATGAATTTTTGTACAGCTTTATCAGTATATGAAAGTCCTGCACTATAATTACTGATATTATATTTTTCACCATCATCCATATCGCCACTCGCTTGGTAATCGCTAGAATTATCATAGTAATCTGAATAAGGAAGATGATTCTGCATAGTAACTAAATTAATAAATTGTCCATCCTTATAATTATTAATCACATCTAATGTATTTTGATATGCCGTTTCATCTGATAAATATGGATTAGTCCCAATTTTTATCTTATGCTTTATCTTATATTTACTTCCTAGATACATAAATCTTTGGAAACCAAATTTCTGGTAAACTGCTTTTCTACTATAAAAACTACCATTATATGGATGAATTGCAGTTGATTTTTTAAAGTATTCATTAATAGTCAAAGTTCGTTCAGATTCTGGTACCACTTGTGTGTAAGCAGTAGCTATTGTTGGCGAAAAATTACTTACTGGAAGACCTGTTAAAGTCATGTATTCCATATTAGCAGTCCCACCCCCTAATCCTGAACTTATCATTAATCCAGATGTTGTATTTCCCTTGACACTATCTATGTATGATAATGGATTATGTGATAATTCTACTTCTTTCAATCTATTAGGATTTGCCAAACTTTCACTCAAGTTAAAGATAATAGTTTGTGTAGACAAGTTATTATCACGTGTCACATTTATTTCATTCGCCAATTTAGAATATTTTCTAGCTAATTTATCAACTTTCTTTTTAGAATAGTCAGTTTCTTTTTTCATAATTGTGACATCTATATTATTTAAGAATTGTTGCAAAGCTCCATTTTGTTGAGCCCCCTGCTCTTGATTTTCAAATGTAGGAAGGTTCCCATATGAATTTAAAAAATCACCAACAATTGAGCCTTCATGATTAATTCTTGTACTACTGCTATATACCAATACTGCAAATACTATCCCTAATATTCTAAATCTCCACTTTACTTTATTTTGTGGTAGTTTTCTTTCACAATAAATAATTATACCAATCAATATAACAATTATTATTGCTGTTATCCATAAAATAAATTGAGGAACCATACTCAATATATCACCATAGGCTGAAACCATTGTTACTTCAGCAGGTAAAATAGGTTCTGTACGATAATGAATTTTTATAGCATCTGCAACAATTGCAACTGCTATTACTGCATAATTCAATATTATACTTATCCAAAATCTACCAATTATCCCATAAATAAATCTATATAATAGATAAAACAACATTGTATTTAATATCAGCATATGTTGCCTGACAAAAAAGGTATAGAAAAAAATATTAGTATGATCTTTTCCCAAATGTGGTGCTGAAAAATCAGGTGACATTAAAATAAATGAAACATAAGCTAAAATATACAAAAAAATAATGTTCATGATGTTAAATCTATATTTCTTAACATTAGTAATTATATATGATATTAAATTTCTGCCCCATAGATTTATACTTTTATCATCATTCAATAACAGTCTTTCTTCTAAAGTAAGGTTTCTTTTATCTATTTTTGATAATAGCCACCCTAAAACAACAACAATTATAGAAACTATGCAACTCTTAAAAAGCAACACTTTTAAACTTATACTACCATTAACAATTTTTTCAATAATAAAATTATTCGAATAAACAAGTAATAGTAGTAATCCTATATATTCTGATATCTTTATGTTCGTCTTTAATTTTTGTCCAACTGTAAATATAACTATAGACATTGCTACAACAGATATTGAAGTTAGCACATTAAATCTGTACGCTGTTGAAAAATCTCCACGTATTCTCCAAGATATGAACGGCATAGAAAGTGCTAAGGTTATATTTAGCATTACACTTATACTCATTAAAGTAATAACTTTTTTATCTATATGTAACTTGTCCACTTCTACATTTGAAAATACTATTCCTAATGTCACCAACAAAAAAGCTGTAATAGCATTATTTCCATTACCTATCCCAAAAATATCTTTATTAAATATACTTGGTAATGCAAAAACTATAGCATATCCACTTAAAATTACTGGAAACCTATACTTCTTAAACCAATTCTTTAACTTATCTTTTATCAATAGTGCAGATATAGCACCAAGTACAATTGGATAAGTATTTCTAGTAATTGGAAGAACTGCATCGTACAAATTTTGGATAGTGAAACTTCTAGTCCACAAAAACAACCCTATAAATATCAATAAGTTTACTACATAAATATATACATATTTCTTTATGAGTTTTATATTTCCTTTTATTTGATAACCAATTAAAATTAGTAATACACCGATAATTACATTAGAAAAATTATTTAATAAACTGTATGCAAATAGTCTTTTCGATAGTAAATTGCTTTGCAAAAAAGTTGGATTTGCTTGTGCTATTAATAAAGAAAATGTAACTATTACCATAGCTACACATGCCATTAATGCATTACATAATTTTTTTATCAAATTTTTCACCTCTTGATATATATAACATAGTATTATTCTTTTTTATTTAACTATTTCTCTTTAGTACCCAACATAGACATAATAATATTACAGATATAGTAGATATTATTATGCTCACCCTCAATCCTGGAACATTATACTTCAGATTTACTTTTCCTTTTTCAATTACTCTAATTCCCAGTAAACCACCTAAAGTTTTATAAGTTTGTACTGGTTTTCCATTTATTTCAGCCGTCCAAGCAGAATCATATGGTACAGATATTGCTAAATTAGTATCTTCTGTTTTTTTATCAAAGCTAATCAAATCACCATTAACTTTAATGTCAGCAATTCCTTTTCTAAATTTATTCAGCTCTAATAAGCTTCCTTCATGTTCAACTGCAAATACTGGATTAATACTTTGAGTATCCTTACTTTCATAATTAACATGAATCTTTGTACCTTTTTTATAGGATCCTAAATATACAATTCCGTTTTCTCCCCAAACATTTTCTCCAAACATTGTTGTTATATGTTTACCATTTACTGATACTTTTATACTACTCTCAGTAACTACATTTTGATCTATTGGTAAGTAGCAGTATACATTTCCATCACTTACTACATCAATTGCATATTCTTTGGAAACTTCATTTTGTTTAATTAAATCACTTTTTATTTCTCGATACATATTTGATATTCCAAAACCTTGTGAAAAAAGCGAGTTCAGCCTAAGAAATGGATTATCTACTGGATTATAGTTAATTACTACATCTTTAGCGGTATTCTCGGTTTTAAATACTATTGGTAGTGCTCCCTTATCCTTATAAATATTGAAATCATCACTATTTTCTTTAATTCCTTCTGGAAAATTTGGTGCACTGTCACTAGTCGACATTGATTTTCCAGATATAGTTGCATCTAAAAGATTTTTATTTTTTGGAGCAATTACATACTTTAATCCCAACATTCTATTTACTGCTGCTGTCGATCCATTATTAAATGAGCTCCATCTAATCCATGAATGTTTTTGATAGTAACCAAGTGCAGATAAATAATCTGTAGATTCTTTAGATTGCTGTGACACATACGTTGATAAACCATTGTAACCATACATCAAAGGATCATTTTCATTTAATTGAATTGTAGATCCAATCCTATAAAAGCTATGATCGTTCTTATTTAATTTAGTTAATACATTTTGGTTAACTTCAGTTAATTTTACATAACTATCCATTGGAATAGACGTTTGAGCTATTGCATTCTCCCTTGGATAATATGAAAATCCTATTTCACCCAAAATAATAAATAACAACAACCAAATATATTTTTTACCCTTTTTATACATTAGAGTAATTACTAAAATTTCAATTATTATTAATAATATATCAACTAATAGTTGCTGATTTGAAAGAAAATCCCATTTATATGTTATAAATACACCTATCAAACTCCATATTATACCAGCTATAATAAAACTTATATAACCACTGCTTATATAAGTACTACCTATATAACCTATTGTTATTAATACTAGTAATATTATGTATGCTTCTCTTTGCGAGTATCCATTTGGCATTGAAAAAGCATGCCAAATCATATACAAGCCTTTTATCCAGGTTGATATAAATAATAATATAATTGCTACAAATGATGTTACCTTTAATTTCAAATCTATTTTATCAGATATAAAAAATACTGTTACTGCAATTAAAGTAAAAATGCTTGTATATAGCATTGGTATATCTGCATTATTCATATTGCCATTTAACAATGATCCTAAGCTATCTCTAAGCGGATAGATTTTATCTAGAGAAAATCGATATTTTTCCTGATATACAGCTTGTTGTCCTAAAAAGCTAGGTAACAATACTATTGTACCTACCCCTATTGGTAAGATAGTATACAACAACAAGTATATACTTTTTTTCATTATTAACAGATATTCTTTCTTGCAGACTAATGATAAAACAATCCAAAATAACGTCAACACTAGTAAAAATACTAGAACCATTACACCAATATAATAGTTAGATAAAATTAGTAATATTAATGAAATACAATATAAAATTGCTTTATTACTATTAATTAACTGCTCATACCCTAATAACACTAATGGAAAAAATATTATTGCATCGAACCACATTATAGTATGAGAATATTGAACATAAAATGTACTTAATGTATAGATTGCACTAAAAATCACTCTTAACATATTCACTGTTTTTACACTAATAGTTTTATCCACATAACTATTAACAAACCTTGATTTCAGTAAAAATATATATGTCGTTAATCCTATACATCCTGCATTCAAACAAATATTAATGAAATAAAATAACGGTATATACTTATCTGAAAAAAATAATGCAATCAAATTGATAGGCGAAAATAAATAATATGTTAATACAGCGTAAAAATTTCCACCTAAAGCCAAACTATTAGAATACAACAGCTTATGTATATTAAAAAAATTTTCTTTTCCATAGGTTAATATTGCTGCATATTGATTTTTCATATCACCAACTACAGCAGTATTATTTCCAAATGGATACACCTTAGCCAATGCAAAAGTTACCGCCAGCATTAACACAGGAATTAAAAATGATAATGTATAATACGCTACATTCTTCTTTTTCACTCTTATTATCTCCCTTTAAATAATTGATCTCATATTTTTTATACGTAAAGTTAATAGACTAACACATTCTTTTACTAAAAATTAGTCCTATTAATAAGCCTATCCACGTCATAAAAGAAACTATTATCCCCATATATAGTAGTTTGCTTGGTTGATATGTTACAGAAATCTTATTATTTCCTTTTTTTCCATCAACCATAACAGTTCCACGCGAACTAGCCGTATATCCAACATTCTTTCCATTCAACATGACTTTAGTCCTTTTGTATGCGAGAACTGGTATATCTATCTTTTCTCTTTTATCTGCCTTGACATTATATTCTATATAATTTGATGCTACTTTAGGAATTTTTACTTTTTCCTTACCACCTATAATTACTATATGCGATAAAATACTATTAATCTTTGGATTTACTTCTGCTGTTATATCATTACCTTCTTGCAGATTATTAAACGATACTGACGGATAATAATCTATCTCTCCATATAAAATTGAATAATCAAATATATTATGATAATTTGAATTTCTTATTATTGCCTCATTTGGAATTGTTTTTGCCAATTTTGTATTCTTTCCTAGTAGATTTTCTTGGGACTCATGTATTTTCACAAATAGATCTGTCAACAACCCATAATAACTTGCCATTAAAAACATCATTACTCCTGAAATTAACAAAACTTTAGCATTTCTATTACTAATACTATGTATAGATTTAGATAAGATTAAAGAAAATGTCACCATCAAGAAAAATCCGACATATGTATTTAGTCTATATGGAAATTGAATGACGCCTAGTACTCTACCAATTATAGTATTATTAAATAATCGCCATGGAAAAATTGTTGATGTACATAATAAAATAAAAACTCCCAATCCATACGCAATTTTCTCTTCTACTCTACTCTTTCTAACGAAATAACAACCCACTATAGTCGTAAATATCGCAAAAATACCCACAGATCTATTTGTATCAGTTGCATTCTTCACAGATTCTAGAAAAATTTCTTGAAATGAGCCTAAGTACCCAAATATGGCTCCATTAGGTGCTTTAATACCTGCACCTATAAAATCTGTAACAAATGGTATCAATACAAAAGAAGATAGTAATGTAACTAAAATAATATTTTTGCTTAAATTAATCATTACTCTTTTTATAGATTTTGCATCAATAATCATATATATAATACTTATTGCTACTGCACTCAATAATGTTATATACGCACTAACAATGTGACTATATAAAATTAGAGTCCAACCTATACCTAATAAATACCATTTTTTCCTATCTACTAAGCAATAATATAAACCTATAAAGAATAAAGGTATAAATGTGTATGCTAAGAATTCTCCCACTACTAAATGGGCTATTCCAAGATGTATATGGTATGGAAAAATTGTATATAATATTCCAAATATAATAGCTCTAACCCTATCTTTTTCAAACAACCACATAGAGTAATAAGCTATATACATCGTTATAAATAGCATTAATCCGTACCATACATAAAAAGATGTTACTGGAGAAAGTATTAATCTTAAAATAATCCAAGGGTATAATAAAACACTTGGATAAAACAAAAATGTACCTACTCCAGTACTACTAAATGTATGGCTAGCTATAAAAGTCAGTTTTCCATTACGAAAATTATCATATAATTCTTCTATTCTAGAGAAATGGAAACTTCCATCAGCACTTAAGACTATAGTGCCTAATTTTATAAAAACAAGAGTTAGTAAAAACGAAAATATTCCGAAAAATAACATTATCAATATGTTTATTCTTACATTTTTCCATTTACTGTCTGACATATAAAATCCCCCTATTCTTATATCTTATGTAGAGTAGTAACAATATACATATTCCAACTACTACTAAAGACACAGTACTTGCTATTTTATATTTCATAGGAACAATATATTTAACTTTTACATCTATATTTTGTAGATTCTTATCTTTATATATTTGTAATTGTGAGTATTTATTCTCATAAAGCTCAACTTTTCTACTATTTAGATAGACATTATAATTATTTTTATCATAAATAACAAATGGCAAAGTTAGTCTCCCGCTATCAGATGGAAGTTCTCGAAGTTTATAGGTTACTTCTTGATATCCTGATTCTATATCTTTATTACTTATACTCTTTCTATAACTTCCAATAGATACTTCATGATTAAATATACTTTCTAAATTTTCTTTTGCATTTTTCTTTGAATAATCATAATAAGTAAAATATGTGTTCTTATCAGTTTTCTGGTTCATTGATAACATTTCGTCATAGTTATTAAAATCAATTAATTTATCCCATGGACTTGCTATATCTTCATCACTTCTTGCTACATGATACATACTTTTTTCACTAGTTATAAAGTTTTGTTCCGAGCCAATCATTACGATTAAGGAAGGGATTATTATTAATACTATGCTCCCTATCTTTAAAAAATGCATATTGTTTAAAGTAACTACTGCGCATACAGATAAAAGTACTATTCCTATTGACAAGAATCGCCAAGGGAATTGTATCACTTTCAATGGGGTATGTTGTAATAACATCCATGGGAAAATATTCGTAACAAATAATAGTAGTAATACTGATGTTACATATATCTTTTTCATATTAATAGACATTTTTCTTCCAAAACATACACTCATAAATGTCAATAATAGCAATACAATTCCTATATTTTCAGAATCCATTCCAATAGCATTGGTTAAAGAAAGCTGTATTAATTTTAATGGTGAATAATCGTAATTATCCCACAATAATGAGCCTGGAGTAGCCCCATATGCTCTCTTAATAAATCAATAAGTGGAATTAAAATTATTAGACTTTCTAATATAAATAGAATTGCACTCATTATTAATGCTTTTATCTCAACAATTATATTTTTTCTATCACTCAATAAATGGAGAATATATACAATGAATAAGAACAAAATAGTTATTACTACTGTCAATATGTGCGAATATATTTCTAATGAAAGCCCTAACGACAAAATTAAAGTGCCTTTTATATATTCTTTTCTAGCGACTATCAAATAATACCCAATTAATGCTAATGGCACAAAAATTAGTGCCCAAGCCTCACCAATATCAGCTCTACCAAAATCATTATACATAACGTATGTACTAGTTCTTAAAATTACTGCAAATATTAATGCACTTTTTTTGCTACCCTTAAAAAATACCCATCCTGCATAAAAAGCAACTATTAAACCGAGAAATTGTTCAACCATAATATAACTATAATATGAAACAACTGGCTTTACTAAAATCAACCTAATTAATCCATATATTATTAAATTGATCGATGGATATCCTTGACCTGTAGCAATTCCAATTCTAGCAGCACTATATGTAGAAATATAGCTCAACAAGTGCCCACTTTTTAATGTTCTGTATGCTTCTTCTAAACGTTCAAGATGGAATATTCTATCACTGCTTACATAGATAATCCCAGTTCTTACAAAACTCCAAACGTATAAATAGGAAATAATAGCAAATAGTCCTACAATTCCTATATTTTGTATATGTTTTTTCATAAAATTTCTCCTATATATTATTACCTACAAAAAAATCCACATGTTTTCCTTGGAAGATCAACATGTGGAGGATATCATTATTTAGTTATCTGATAATCAATATCAAAATCCAAGGAAAAATTAACTACTTACTTTCCTTGTCTGCTTCGTCGCGTTCCTTTAAGAAATTAAGTACAGCTTGGTGTTGTGCACGACGCTTCTTAATGTTCTTAGAGTTTACAGGACGACGATCATTTGCTACGCCAACGTGTGTATTTTGTGACATTTTTAGTTCCTCCTTTTCAACTCATATACTTGCTTATTTTATCTTAAATTACAAATTATTTCAAGGACTTATTGAAAATTTAGCACTCTGTACTTTCTAAAATAGTTAATAATAAAAAACTTTACTATTAGCAATATTAGAACCAATAATAATTATTAAAGGAATTATAATACTTTTGCTAATTTTCTGTATGTTATATTTTTATAAATTAATATCAATATCAAAAATAATAACGTACCTAGTGATATATATTGTGATAATTTTGCCAATTTTGTATATCTACTACTTATCACTACGTTATTTCTCCTATTACTTAAATTTAATTTTACAGTACCTCTTGAAGAAATATTCGGAGAAATTACTTCACCATTATTTTTAACCTCAATTCCTAAATAATACAAAATCGGCACATCAACTTCTATTCTTTTTTTAGAATTATTAATTAAAGTAAATTTAAACTCTGTATCAGTATTACTATAACCTATCACCTTAGCATTTTTATCATTAATATCAAACTTCTTATCACCTATGCTTTGTGTATGTTTTACTGAAGCTTTAGGATAGTAATCATTATTAAAATGTTTGCTTGATATTTTCTCTAACTTTTCGTTGTTATTTAACAATGTTACATTATTTTTAGGCAAACTTAAAACAAAAGAGTAATGAGAAACTAATACAAATACGATCAGCATCACTATATATTTAATATCAATTTTTTCTATTAGTTCTGTACTTAATAAATATGCAAAGAAACTTGCAACTAACATTAACCTCCACGGAAATTGTATGTAGTTAATAACAGTATTTTGGAAAATCATCCATGGAAAAGTCTTTGTACATAACCATATTAGTCCAGAAGATATTACTAGCAATTTTTTGTTTCTATTAGACATCCCTTTAAAATTTATGATTCCAGTAAGAATAGTAAAAATAATTACTATTCCCACATTTGGTTGTAAATAATTACTATTCAAGGAATTAGCTATTAAATCATTGTTACTGATAGCCCAATCTTCTAAAATTGCAATAAATGGCCTTGAAATTGGAATATATCTCATTTGTTGTAACATAGGTAACCAATACAACATTGTCAATAAACATGTAATAACCACTGACTTTATCAGACTAACCCATAATCTAATGTCTTTTACATTATGTATATTAATTATTAATAGTCCTGTTAAAATAGCCACCATTATTAATGCTGATAAAACATGACTCAAAATTATCCAAGACATGCTAAGTGCCAATACTATCCAATTGCTATAATTTTTTCTTTTTATTAAATCAATAAAACTCATAACTAAAGGTGGTATACATATTAATGCTAATAATTCTCCTATATCTGTCCTATTAAAAAAATCTACTCCCCTATAAGTACCAAATGTCCATAAAAAAGAAAATATTATACTTTTTTTAGTCCTCCATCTTAAATATCTCCTACATGAATAATATGACAATACAAACGTTAAATACGTTGTAAGTAATAAGAATGCCATCATTCCTTTAAATTCACTATTCAATAAGTTACTCAATATTCTAGCAGGATAAAATGTAACCCATGGATAAAAAAAATTCACCCCATTTCCTTCCCCATAATATGTATTAAAAGCTACAGGATTAGTTAAAATGTGTTTCAAACCATATAATCTAGTAATGTGAAATAATTGATCTCCTCTAAGATCTGCATAAAAAGCCCATGGTTTATTCCCTAAAATAAATGTAAGTTCATAATATACACTTAATACTAAAAAAAATATATTAATCCCTATATTTTGAATATATTTTTTTATCATTTTTTATTACTCCTTAAAATTATTTTTTCACCAACACGATTATACTATAGCTAATTTTGAATCTCTATAATATCATTCATTATATCTAACTTGATAATTATTATAGTAGTTTTATCACTTGAAATTCATTTATATCGTTTTTTATTTATTTCTTCCAATTTCTCACAAGCAGCCTTATACTAATTAGGTACATTCATTAAATTCAAGTTTGACTTGGACTGGTTCGTAAACTTCCCAGTATAAAAAACCAAGAATCTCAAAGGAGGTAGGAGAAATGAATGACAGACAAAAAGTTATCATTGACTGTGATCCAGGAATTGACGATAGTTTGGCCTTGATGCTTGCTTTAACATCGCCCGAACTAGAAGTTGTCGGAATCACAACCGTTTCTGGTAACGTTCCTTCCGATATGGGTGCTAAGAATGCCCTCAAAACCTTAAATCACTTAGACCGTCTCGATATTCCAGTATATCAAGGCGCAGCAACGCCACTTAAACGTGATTATGTTGATGCTATGGATACGCATGGAGAAGATGGTTTAGGTGAATCTTATCTGCCTGAAGTCTCAGGTGTTCCTATTCACGATAACGCTATTGAGTTTATTAATCAGACTCTAGCCGATAATCCTAACCTAACAATTATTGCGTTAGGACCACTAACCAATATTGCATTAGCTTATCAAACACAGCCAGATGTTTGGAATAACTGTACTCGTTTTGTTTCAATGGGTGGAAATTTCAAGAGTTTTGGTAATTGTTCCCCTGTTGCTGAATACAATTATTGGTGTGATCCTGATGCTGCTAATTATGTTTATCAACATCTTCCCGTAAAAATTGAAATGATAGGACTTGATGTCACGCGAAAAATTGTACTTACACCAAATATTTTAGAACTAATTCATCAAGTCAATCCAGAACAAGCTAATTTTATTCAAAAAATTACAAGATTCTATTTTGATTTTCATTGGAAATATGAAAAAGTTATCGGCTGTGTCATTAATGATCCCTTAGCAGTTGCTTATACTATTTTTCCAGAATTATGTACTGGTTTTGATTCTCATACTGAGATTGAAACTAAAGGTATCAGTATTGGTCAAAGTGTCGTTGATGAAATGAATTTTTGGCATAAACCTGTCAACAGTCATATTTTGACAGGGGTAGATAATCTACGTTTTATGCAAATCTTCTTACAACGTACCTGTTCAATTGATTCAGAACTTCTAGAAAAAATTTTGCCACAATTAATATCGGAGGAATAATTCATGAAAAAATTATCAACTAAAATCATAACAATCTTAGCTTTATGCATCGCTTTAAATATTGTTGGAAGTAACATTGCTTTACTTTTGAAACTTCCAATTTACCTAGATACTATCGGTACTATTTTAGCTGCTTCTTTGGCCGGCCCAGTTGGTGGTGTTACTGTAGGTGCTCTAACTTCAATTATCGTTGGTTTAACAACCGACTTATTTTCACTATATTATTTGCCAGTTCAACTTATAGTTGGTCTCATCGCAGGTATAGTTTACTCACACTATGCCGCAGATACTTTTAAAAAGCTATGGTGGTTAGCTATCATCATTTCTTTACCAGCTACTTTAGTAAGTTCTGCCATTACTTTATTTTTATTCCACGGCATTACTAGTTCTGGATCTGCCATTATTGTACAAATATTGGCTAAATTAGGTTTAGGTAAAGGCTTAGCTGTATTCCTTGTTCAAGTTGGAACTGATTATCTGGATCGTTTAGTCGCTATTTATGTTGTTTCACTTGTTTACAAAGCCCTAAAAAGTCGTATATCTTTAGGAGTAACTAAATATTAATTTTTCAACAAGATTGGCATGAGCTAATCTTGTTTTTTATCAAAAAAAGCCGAGTATCAAAACTCGACTTTCATATCTATTAAGATTCAGAAGCACCTGATGTTGCATCTACTTCTGGTTCAGCAACTTTTACTTCTTCTACCTTTGTTTCTGATTCAGAGGCACCTGATGTTGCGTCTGTTTCAGGTGTAGCTACTGGTTCTTCTTTTTTCTCAGAAGCTCCGGATGTTGCATCTACTTTTGCATTTTCATCAGCTACTAATTTTTGACCTGTCATCTTCAAATAAGATTCAACTACTGGCCAAATATCAACTACCCATTCATTAATTCCACGGTAACGACCATCTTCATCATGCATTGCCTTGTAATAGTGCATTACATGCTTTTCATTAACCTTATTGATAAATGGTACTGGCATGCTTACAAGATCTGTTTCACCTGTACGCAGTGTATGAACCACATGTTTTACACCCTTCAAAGCACGTTCTGGGTGAACTGATTCTAACGGATCCCCAACTTGCTTAGGTTGACGAGGTGCCAACATATCTTTAGGATTTTCATCCATACGATTATAGTAAATAAATTGGTTATTATCATCAGCAAATGTCAATTCAACTGGCATTGTATTCAAGAACCAGTTAAGTTGGTTAACTGTCAAAAGACCTCTGTCTAACTTGACATAAGTATCACCTTCAACTGCATTAGTCTTAGCTGCAGCTTGTTCTACCCAGTCTTCAGCCTTCATATCTACACCTTTAACGGTTGTATCAATTTCTTGAGATGCAGTTAAGTCTTCTGATTCCCAGTCACCTTTTACATCGTTATTTTTCTTCATAGCTTTCAAAACTTTGATCCACTTCAAGAAATTGCCCATAACACTTTCTAAGAAGCTAACAGTTCTTGCTTCTTTTAAGTTACCATTTTCATCAAAAGCTGATTTAACGTTTCCTAATAAGAATTCATCCTTTGGCATTACCAAAGCATTTACCCCTGGAGATTCTAGGATTTGACGTAGATCTAATTGTGCTCTACCAGAACCTTGTTCGAAGTAAGAAGCACCTACCAACAATACTGGCTTGTCTGCAAATGGATGGACACTTGAAGATAACCATTCAATCACACTCTTTAAAGCAGCTGTAGTTGTATGATTATGTTCAGGAGTTGCAATAATTACACCATCTGCTGCAGAAATCTTCTTATCTAAATATTCTACAGCTGGCCCCATTTCCATCCCTGCTCTAAACATTGGAACATCTCTAATATCAAGGATTTCAATATCAATTGTTTCTTTAAAATGGCTTGCTATGTATAGCATTAATTTACGATTATATGATTCATCGGCAATTGAACCGATAATTCCTACTAATTTCATTTATGACACTCCTTTGATTAATCTTTCCATGAATAGTTTTCTACTTCTTTTCTTTGTTCATCATTAGCATTAGTTAGGTGCTTTGAAATATTTGAAAATACTTCAAAGTCTTCAAATAAGCCCTCTAATAATGTAACTTTTTCTTCGTTATTTAAATTTCCATCTTCATCAAATGCTTGCAATGAATGACCTAATAAGAATTCTGAACTTGGCATAATTCTAGCACTCAATTCTGGTGAATCTAAAATTCTGCGTAAATGTGCTTGAGCTCTCGAAGTACCTAAAGTACCGTAAGAAGCTCCAACGATCATAACTGGTTTACCTACAAAGGGATGTCTTGCATAGGATAGCCATTCTAATGCATTCATTAAAACAGCAGGTACGGAGTGATCATATTCAGGTGTCGCAATGATCACACCATCTGCTGCTTCAATCTTCATAGAAATTTCTGCTGCTTTTTCTGGGATAACTCTATCTTTGTTCTTAAAAAATACTGGTAGGTCACTAATATCAACTAGTTCGATTTCTGCTTTTTCGCTGAAATGATTCTTAATATATTGCATTAATTTAAGATTAGTAGACTTCAAATCATTAGTGCCGGCAATTCCAACATAGTGGTTCATAAGCTTCAACTTCCTTTAACTAATTAATTATCTTTATAAGTTTATTTTTACACAAAGTCTTCTTTGTTGCAAGCACTTTCAGTTTTATTAAAATATTTTTTAAAACCATAAAATATTTTTATATCTGACAAAATAAAAAAGTGTAAAACCAGTATTTATCTACTTATTTTACACTTTTATAATTAATTTATTTAGCATCTAAATTGACGTTCAATTCTACTGGAGATACCCCAGGAGAACTGATTTTAATTGTGCCAACTTTCTCATTCTTAGTATTTTTTGCTTTTATTTTTTTCATTAGATAGAGTTAATTTCGCTTTTATTTGCTTAGGATCGGTGTTCTTTGTTACCCAAATATTAGTATCATTTACTTTCAAATTTTCTTTTTTCAAAGCTTGCTTAACACTCTTTATATCCTTAGTATTTACTACTTTATCATTATTCATAACTGATTCAATTATCTTATTTGTTTCAGCAAATTGTTTATTATAGTCTGAGGCATTTAAAATAACCGTTATCACACGTTGTCCATTAAATGTACCTGTTCCTACAAAACAATATCCAGCCTCATCTGTAAATCCTGTCTTAAGACCATCTATTGTCCCATTTTTAGGTGCTGCATAACTTCCTTCCAACATATAATTAATATTCTCCATATTGTATGTCTGATCGGCACTTATTTTAAAATCAACATTCTTTTGTTTAGTAATATCTATTACTTCTGGATAATTATTTACTAAGTACTTCGAAATCAAAGCTATATCTTTAGCTGAAAATTTATTTTCTTGATCATCGCCTACATTTTTCAACTTTAAATTACCCAAATCTGAATTTGGCAAACCAATCATATTGTAAATCTCAGCATCAGTAACTCCTGCTTCATGTGCTACTTCCTTCATCTTTTCATTAAAGGCTTTCACACTTCCAGCATCAGCCAAGGCTAAAGCTTCTGTACTACCATCTGCCGATACAATCATCATTGATTCTACTAGTGACTTAACTGTATAGCTTTCGCCTTCGTTTAACTGAACATTTGAGTATTGCCAGTTATTAGCCATATCAGACACATCTTTATTTACTTTAATTTTTTGATCCCAACTTAATTTTTGGTTGTGGATATCTTTCATAATAACCGCTAATGTTAATATTTTAGTTAGTGACGCAATTGGATATTTACTATTCGCATTTTGTTGATACAAGACCTGACCAGTACCTGCATCTATCATGTAGGCTGCTTTGGCATCAATCTTATCTGCCTCTACCCCTCTCATGATTCCACTACCAGTTATAATTGCAATTCCTAGCATAACTAGAATTAGCCAATTCTTAAATTGCTTCTTCATAAATAATTCTCTTCCTCATTAATTAAGTTATCTATCAATAATAACGCAACTTTATTTCTATATTGTTAAACTAAGATTGTTTTCTGTTTTCACTTTATTAAATTGATCTTATCCACGTTTGTAAATCCAAACATTTCATCTGCGTGGATAAAAATGGTAGTATTCTACAATTTATCCCCAAGTTATACACACTTTTTGTGGATAATACCACTTTATTATCCAATAAAGTGAACATATGTATCTCCGATTTACTTCTAGCATTTGATTATTTAGCACTTATACACAAAGTTATGCACAACACTGTGTATAAGTAAATAAAAAGACGGATAAAAATTATCTTTTTCAATAATTTATCCGTCTTCTATTAATATTATTTAGCTTCTGCCTTTGCTTGGCGCATAATTGCTGACTTCAACATAAATGGTGCAATGATTGTAGTTAAGATGATTACGATAATAACACTTGAATAGAACTTATCAGATAACAAGTGTGCTTCATAGCCTACTTGGGCAATAATCAACGCCATTTCTCCACGAGAAACCATTCCTGCTCCGATAATATCGCCAGAATGCCAACTCATTCCTAGCATTTTAGCACCTAAGCCACAGCCACCCCATTTTGTTAGTAAGGCCAATACTAGCAAAATTACAATAAATAACCAATTTGTCAATAAACCTTTAAAGGTCATACTTAATCCAATTGACACAAAAAACATAGGAATAAATACTGCATAACCGATTGGTTCAATACTTGAATCTATTTCTCTCTTATATGGAGTTTGCGCAACTGCTACTCCAGCAAAGAAAGAACCTACCACTGCACTTAAACCAACTAAATCAGCAAAAAATGCCATTCCCAAGCAAATTACTAGTGACATTAAAATTTCACTTGAAGATATTAATAGCTTTTCACTTATCTTCATTAAAAATGGTGCAATCCATCTGAAAACTAGGTAAATCCCAATAAAGTAAATCACTTGAATTAAGATGCCTACACCTAAATTTGACTGTGTATGTCCACCTTCTGCCTTAGCAACATCGCTAAAAATACTTACTAAAATACTTAAAATTAAAACTGCTAATATATCATCTATCACTGCAGCTCCTAGTATAGTAGTACCCTCTTTAGTATCTAATTTTTTTAATTCTTTTAATACTTCCACTGAAATAGATACAGAAGTCGCAGCAAAAGTTACACCAAGAAAAATTGCTTCTTCATTAGTAAAATTATAAATTCGTCCTAAAAGATATACTAAAATAATTGGCGCAATTACACCAAATAAAGCTACTGAAGTGGCAGGTTTAAGGTATTTTTTCAATAAATCTAAATCACTTTCCAATCCTGCCATAAACATCAAGATGACCACACCAATTTCTGAAAAAATGTGGACAAAATTATTATTTGTCACCCAGCCTAGCATTGCTGGTCCTAGAATAATACCTACTAATAATTGTCCAATTACTGCAGGCATTCCAATTTTCCGACTAATACTGCCAGCAAAAGCAGTGGTCAGCAAAACTAAGCAAAGTGTTCCTAAATAGGTCATATAATCTTCCTTTCAAAGTACCTAAAAATTACTCTACAATATATATTTTACAAAAAAAATATTTGTCTTAAAAGTCAAATACCCTGGCTATTCAATGTAAACGTTCCCTCTATCACCATAGAAGTTTTTCTATAAAAAGTCTATAATGGTAATAAATATTCTAAAAGAAAGGATCGTTATTATGAAATTCAATCAATTCGCTCATGTCAAAGTTCCTTTTGAACAAAAATTAGCAGAACTCAATCGTATTGCTTTTCTTCACGCTGGTGATGAAGATTTAGCTAGCAATCATATTTATCGCTTATTTTTGGAGCGTGCTTTCCCAAATTTCAAAACTGAAACAGCTAAAAATCACGCTCTTTCCAATCTAGCAGCTACTGAGAATGCTGATATTTTAACTTATTTAAACTCTAGTAAAATAAATGCCCGCGTTTTCTATGCTGTTGGATTACAACTCTTAGGATTTGAAGCTGAGCTTGATTTTGATTTAAAAGATCCATTTTCTGCAATGGATAAGCTAAACTTGCCATACCAAAAAGAAATAAATCATCGCGATGATGTTATTAATGCTTGGTATGATTTACTATGTACTTCAACTAAAAAGGGACAAAATTTACTCGATATTCTAGCTAATCGTGGATATTTCACACAATTCTACCAATTGAATCTGACAGAACCAATTTTCTTTAACGGAAAGGCTCAACCTGTTTTTGATACAAATAAACTTATCCATGAAGTAGTCTATGTTGAATCAGAATTAGATACCGATCAAGATGGCAAGCGTGATTTGCTAAAAGTTATCATTACTCGTCCAGCAATGACTGATAATGGTATGAAAGTCCCTACTATTTTCACAGCTAGTCCCTACTATTTAGGAACTAATGATGCTAGTGCTGAGAAAATGATGCACAGTGTCGACTTACCAATTAAGCGTAAGGAAGTTAAGCCTCTTTCTTATCAGGATATTGAATACCATAAGCCAGAAACTAAACTTCCTAAGAAACGTCCTGTTGTGATCTCTACTAAAAATGCTGAAGAAAGTTGGGAACACTTATTTACATATACTTTTAACGATTACATGTTAGCTCGTGGATTTGCTGTTGTTTATTCTGGTGGAGTTGGAACTCTGGATTCTGATGGCTACCGTACTTGTGGCGATGAAGCTGAAACTCTAGGAGCTAAAGATGTAGTTGAATGGTTAAACGGAAAGAGAACAGCCTTCACAACTAAAGAAGCTAATAAGGCTATTCCAGCTTGGTGGTCAAATGGAAAAGTAGCGATAACTGGGAAATCATATCTAGGAACACTTGCCACAGCTACTGCTACTACTGGTGTAGAAGGATTAGAGACTATCATTAGTGAAGCTGCTATTTCTAGCTGGTACGACTACTATCGCGAAGGTGGCCTTGTTATTGCACCTGGTGGATTTCCTGGAGAAGATGCCGACATCTTAGCTGAAGAATGTTTTAGCCGTCAAAAAAGTGCTGGTGACTATAATCGTGCTAAAGATGGTTTTAACAAATTCCTATCAACTATTACTAAAGACCAAGATCGCACTACTGGTAATTACAATACTTTCTGGGATGCACGTAACTATTTAAAAGATGTGGGTAACATTAAGTGTGACATTGTGATGGTTCATGGTCTCAATGACTGGAATGTTAAGTTAAAGAATGTATTTAACTTATATAACAAGCTCAGTGATGTTGAAGTAACGAAGAAACTTATCTTACATCAAGGTCAACATATCTATATCAACAATTTCCAATCACTTGATTTCACAGATATGATGAATCTTTGGTTAAGTCATAAATTGTATGGTGTTGAGAATAATGCTAAAGAATTACTCCCAGATATCTTAGTTCAAAATAATACTAAAGAAAGTACATGGGAAACTTATTCTAGTTGGCAAAGTAAGAATTTTACTAAGTTATACTTAAATTCTGATTCTCTCTCTGCACAAAAAAAAGAAAAACAAATTTTAGAATTTAGTGATCATTTGCCAGAAGCTACATTTAAACACTATCAAGCAAATATTAATAGTTGGAAAGAAGATATTCTTGCACCAACTAGTCCAAAACTTGAAAATAATCGTTTAATCATCACTAGCGAACCTTTAAATCATGAAACTTTACTTAAAGGTGTCGCTAAAATCAAATTAAAGATCGCTAGTCAACTTGATCATGGCTTGGTCAGTGTTAAGTTGGTTGATTATGGCGATGCTAAGCGTCTAGGAGCTACTCCTACAATTCTTGAAAGACGTGGTTTAGACTTAGGTTATCATTGGCAAGAAGATAATTTAGTAGAATTTAAATTAGCCAAGAAAACACCATTTAAGATGATTACACAAGCTCACTTGAACTTACAAAATCGTCATAATGACTTTAGTACAGATGAACTTGAAGCTAATAAGTTCTATGATGTTGAAATTACTACACAACCTATGTTCTATCATCTTCCTAAGGGACATAAGTTAGGCCTAGTAATCTATGCAACTGATATGGAAATGACCTTACAAGGCAATGAAGAAAATTCATATCGCATTGATACTGCCGGCTCATATTGCTTACTTCCAATAGAATAGTAAACGAAAACGCAGATGAAACAAGACTTCATTATCTTGATTCATCTGCGTTTGTTTGTTTAATTGTAAGTACTTTATAATGAGCTGAATATGAAAAAATTTGAAATCCCCCTATACT
>OGHJ01001835.1_pt1 | contig 20583 bp, 18 predicted proteins | sample 1571351 | NCBI WGS metagenome assembly OGHJ01 (sample SAMEA2582037, study PRJEB24529) | metagenome | biome: Human gut stool | place: China | collected 2011 | reverse complement strand
ATTCTGTTTTGAGCGCATAAAAGTCTGACTCTGCGCGGTGAGAGTCCCCACTTTTCCGCCGCTTGTGAAACCTTAATATATTCCATAATCATACCTCTTTCAGGTTATTATATGTAGTATATCACATTTCAGGAATAAAATCAACCCTAATTACGAAAATAATTGCTTTGTATTATTCCTAAAATAACCAAGATAACAAAATTTCTGCATATGCATTTTTTTGAAAGTGTTTAGCAAGTTTTTGTTTTATCATTTTTAAACATCCGTAACAAAAATGCGGCTAATCCCCATAAAAATCTAATAATTTGCGAAATATTTATGCTATCCGTAAAAAAATACAGAAACTGCTTGGCAAATATTAATAGATATGGTATTATCATTATAGAAAGGAGTTTTGGACATGCTTAAAAAGTTCCAGGTTGAAAATTACAGGGGATTTAAAAATACTCTTTTATGGGACTTATCGGACACTCGCGATTATGGCTTTCGTAAAAATTTAGTTGATAATAAGATTGCTAAGAAGTCCGTCGTTTTCGGTAAAAACGGTTCGGGCAAATCAAGCTTATGTACGGCTGTTGTTGATATAACCGCCCACTTGCTTGACGCAGAAAAAGATGATGTTCCTCAACACTTATATACATATGTCGGAAACGAAGACAAATTTGCGACATTTACATATGTTTTTCAGTTCGGTAAAGATGAGGTTATATATACTTATTGTAAGGCTAATTTAACAACTTTATTGCTTGAAGCAATAGCTGTAAACGGCAAAAAAATGCTTGTTCATAATTTTATAGATGAAAAGGACAATTTTATAAGAATCCCCGGTGCGGAAAATCTAAGAACGAAAGGTCTCCAAAAACAATTATCGGTTGTTAAGTATATCTACAACAATACTATACAAGACGAAAATTCGATTATAAGCAAAATTATGAAGTTTGTAAGCGGAATGTTATATTTCAGGAGTTTAAGAGACGCTAATAAATATATTGGTTATAAGCTCGGTAGCGAAAAATTAAATGAGATTATTCTTAACAATGGCAGACTCGAGGATTTTAACGCATTTATTAATGATATGGGACTCAATTACACGCTTGTACCGCTGAAACTAATGAGTGGTGCACTTACAATCGGCGCTAAATTTGAAAATGATAATGTTGTCGAGTTTGAGTCTATAGCCTCCTCCGGCACCAGAACTATTATGCTGTTTTATTGCTGGTTTATAGACTTTGACAAACTTACCTTTCTTGTAATAGATGAATTTGACGCATATTATCACCATGAACTTTCTGAAAAAATCCTTTCAATAATTCAGAGCTTTGACAATATGCAATCTATGGTTACAACACACAATGTAACATTATTACACACCGATTGTACAAGACCCGATTGCGCTTATGTGATTGAAAACGGAAACATTAACAATTTATGCAGCCTTACAAAACGGGAATTAAGAGAGGCGCACAATATAGAAAAATTATATCGTGCCAATGAGTTTGAAAAGGGCAAAGAATAATTTAAAAAATTTGGTAAAGGGGTGATGTCAATTGATTGTTTTGGGCAAAAAGAAAAAACACATTAGAAAAACTGTTGGCGCAGTTTAACAATGTGTTTCATCACGGATATGCTAAACGCATACCTATCTGAACAAGTATAGTTTAGCATATCCGTAAACAAAAATCAAGAGTTTGGAGGAAATTTTTTATGATTTCTACGATTTTTTATGTTTACGGAGGTAATATACTTTATGACAGATGTACAATTTAACAACAATTACGATGTGTTTCATTCGTTTTTGGTTAAAAATGCTGATTACAAGGGATATTTTGAGTTGCCCGCTATAAAGACAAGCAACCTTATTCCCGAAACATTGGTGCCGTTTTCAAAGGCAATGGCAAAAACGTGGAATGATTTTGACTGCTGGGTTATGTTTTATGAGCATGATATAAAATTTGAACGCTTATGGCATAATCCCAAGCAGTACCTCGCGAAACTCAAAAAGTTTAAGGGCATCATTTCGCCGGACTTCAGCTTGTATCGAAATATGCCGCTTTGTATGCAAATGTGGAATACATATAGGGGAAGAGCAATAGCCGTTTGGCTGCAGAATAACGGAGTTGAAATTATACCTAATGTGAGGTTCAATGATGAGCGTACATACGAATTTTGCTTTGACGGAATTGAAAAATTCAAAACCGTTGCGGTAGGTACTCATGGCTGTATAAAAAACAGGATTGATAAGGATTATTTCAAAGACGGGCTTGCGGAAATGGTTAGAAGGCTATCGCCGAGAACAATTATTGTGTATGGCGCTGCACCGGATGATATTTTTAAGAAGTACCGGGATATGGGCATAAATATAATGCCTTTTGAAAGTGAATTTTCAAAGTCCAGAAAGCAGGTGACTGCTTAATGGGTGCAGGCTCAGGCGGTAATTTCGGTAATACACGAGGTACAAAAGGACATAGTAAAAGAGAAGAATTGTTGAACAGGGCAACAAATCAAAAATTAAAAAATGCAATAAACGAGATGTATCGTCCTAACGCTAAAAAAGGTGATGGCGGATTGGGTGATGCAATTAGACATGAAATAAAGACAGGGGAATTAGTAGGAGGCAAATCACATATTCAAAAAGGTATTGAACGACTCAAAAATCTTGAAAATATTTTAAAGAAACAAGATTTAAATTCAGTAGATAAGAATATTATAAGAGAATTAATCAAAAATCTAAAAGATGCCTTAGAGAGGAGATAAATTATGACAAGCAAAGAACTCAATTTAAAATTAGTAGAGTTACTGCCCGAAATCAAGGAACGATACGAGGACGAAATCTCTTGGCAAGAACAGGATGACACAGGCTCTCATATTGTTTTTGGAGATGTTTTCTTTCCATACATTATCGAAAACTTAAGTGACAAAAAAATTACCAAGAAGAATTTTGATGTCGTTGAAAAAATTCTTGAACTTCACGATGATTATGCAGATGAGGTTATATCTTTAAGCGTATTAGAAAATTTATTCTATGAACAAAGTGCCGTTGATAGTTTTAAACAATTTCTCGGTGATTTGTCAAAAAATATATTTATGCAGTTCAAAATGTAATTTGACAAATACTATCTTAAAATCGTTCTTGCAAAATTAGTTAAAACATTGTCACCGAGAACAATTATTGTGTACGGCAGTGCACCTGATGATATTTTTAAGAAGTACCGGGATATGGGCATAAATATAATGCCTTTTGAAAGTGAATTTTCAAAGTCCAGAAAGCAGGTGACTGCTTAATGGGTGCAGGCTCAGGCGGTAATTTTGGAAGAACGAACGGACGCCGTTCAAATGCTCAAATTCATCAAGGTCGTCAAGACAAGCATATAAAGGGTACAAATAACTATAATCAACAGAGAGCAAATGGTAAAAATCCCAGCATTCTAACTTCAAACCCAAATAAACTTTTAAAAGAAGGTACAGGAAAAGGAAGAATGACAACGCCCAACAAAGAGACTGTTGATTACGGGAGAGTAATCGGCAAGTACTATGACAGAGAAAGTGGTAAGTACTATAATACAACCAGAGCCACTATCCACTATGACAATAAAGGGAATGCTCATATTGTTCCGGCAAGACCAAGAGGATTTAAATAATATTAAGGAGGAAAAATCATAAATGAACAATGAAAAATATTTAGCTCTTATGAGTGCTTTGAATTATTGTTATGATAACGAAAAACAATTAACTATCAATTGGAATAATGGCTTAATTGTTTCTTGTACATCCATAACAGGTGAGTATGAAACAGATACCGAACCTGGGGACGAAGATTATATCGGGGAATATGCAGCTGCTGTCGGCGATGTAAAAGTATTGCAGCAAGGTACGGATAATAGTGTTGAGATATATAATGATTGTATTGAAATATCCTTAAAATGCATTCCCGAAAAAGTGTCATTGGAAGATGGTACTGTATTATGGGAAAAAGACAACTAAGCAAAAAATGACATGCGTGTTCTATCCTTTTCGAGGTAATTATGATGAATAAAAATGATTGGCAATTAACAAATCAAATTAATTATTTGTTTCAAAAAACACTTATAAAGAAACACTATCAACCGTTTCGCAAAGGCTGGGAGCACGATCATTGTGAGTTTTGCGAAACTCGAATAGACTCTTCGCTGCCATTCGCTTATGCAACAGAAGATGATTATCATTGGATTTGTGTGGAATGTTATCAAGATTTTAAGGAAATGTTTCAATGGAAAGTAATCGATAAGATAACATCAAAAGAATAGAAAGACAATCGTCACCTGCTTTCCGAATCCGAAAAGCAGGTGACTGTTTAATGAATTGGGAATTTTTAATATTACGCCACTTCTATATAAAAAGTTTCTATCTTGTTACAACCGTATGTACGGTAGATTTGGAAATACCGAATTTTTTAGCGGCGCATCTTACGGTAGCTTTATTTTCAATAATATATTCAGCCAGTGTAATCACTCTGTCGGATATGTAGTCCTTCAATGAACTTCGCCTCCAATATATCTTATGCTATAAAATATATGTGAGGTTTATTAGTTTAATGCACAAAACATCGTGCACAAATGAGGCGCGCTGATTATGACATAAAACAAAACGCTGTTAATACTGTTGAGTTCGGTATATGTTACCACACTTTTTTTAAAAAAGCAGCAACAAATGTGACGGCGGCAACTATAATTATCCATAAGCCGTTGGCTAACAAATTTTGAAAAACAGCGACGGTCCGTTGCCGAAGATTTTTGCTTTTGTTTGGATAACAATCCGTTTCACGGCAAAACGGTGCATCAGACGAAATATACACATACAGAGTGTTATTTTTAAACTGACTGACCGTAAAATTTGTTAAACTGAAATTTCTTTATCCGTAAACGAATCGTCATCATACATAATCTGCAGGTCGATTTTGTATACGTAAGACCTCTTAACCGAGTCTTCCGCTTTAAAAGTGTTTTTCGGAATTTCAAACAAGTATATTTTTCGGTTGTCCGGTCGTTGAGAATAAGAAACCGGTTGACGGTTAGCACATCGAACAAAGAATTTGCCCAATAATTGCCCGATGCCTTGTTTAATGTATGTTGTCTGCTATAACTTTGTAGGTATTTTAGAATGTTTGCAAACATACGGTATGTTTTTTTCATAAAACATATGCGCAAATTCAATGCGGATTAAAAGTGAAAAGTCTGATAAATTTTAGGAAAAATATTTTTACATATTGGCAAAAAAGAGCTTATCACAACAAATGCACATTATATCAAGCACGGCAGACATATAAATTTTTCAAACCCCCTTGCATATTGCGTCAATATGGTATATAATTACTATGATACACAAATTCTAATAAATCAACGCAAAAAATAAAAGGAGGAGTCATTGTGTTGAAGAAAATTTTAGCGGCAGTGCTTTGCACATTTATGCTGCTTGGTACCGTTGCGTTTGCTACTGTTGCGTTTGCGGCAGACGAAATAAAGGCGGGCGATACTGCCTATGTTGTTTACGACGGCACTGTAATGGTTACCAAAAACCCCACTTATTCGGGTGGTATAAGCGAGATAAGCAAAGGAACCGGAGTGACGGTTTTGGAGGCTTATGTGGTCGGAGAGGACAACCGAAAATTTCATAAAATCCAGCTTTCCGACGGCACGGTAGGGTATATCCTTGCTTACACAACAGCCAGAGAAACAACACCGATACTCGGTGCCGGCAAAACTGTTGAAAAAGAGCTGAATAAACAATGGGCAGCTTCCGATACCGATAAGTATCAGCACGCAATAGAGATGACATTTCTGTCCGATTACATATACGGCGGAAGCAAAACAACCGAGGGTAAAGAAAGAAACTTTTATGCTAAGGTGCCGACGGAATGGGTAAGACACGACCGTCCTGCGTCATTGCCTCTTGTGGGTATGGCTGTCTTGCACATTGGCGATGAGGGAAAAATCGGTTCGGTAAAAGCCTCGTTTTATCCCGGCAATCCGCCGATCAACTATCATTCCAGAAGGCTTGATGAGCTCAAAGTAATAGGGTATGACCCTCCGTTTGCCGAAAAGAGCAGAACGGAATCAAATGCTAACACAGCGTTTTATGCTACAACAACGAGTGAATTTGAGGTTGTTGCCTATAACGATAAATGGGTTGCTGTATGGAGCGAGGGCGGTGTTGACGAATCGCGCGGTACAATCAGACAGTGCGGTGAGAAGGACGGTACTGCTTTCACAAGCTGGAAACCGGCTGTATATTTCTTCCCCAGACAAAACTGTTATATTTTAGATATTAACAATCAGGTATCGACGCCTCCGAAAATCGAGGCTGTAGGTAAGGCAACCGGTCTTTTGATGGTTAAAACCACTCCCGATGATAAAGATTATGTAAAATCGGGTGTTATTAAAATCAACCAGTCGGTTCAGATTGTAGATGCAACTCCGCAGAACGGACATTATAAGATTTACTATAAAAAAGGTCTTTACTATGTTGAAGCAAAGTATGTGAATATGCAGCTTGCAAACACCGAAAAACCGACAACACAGTACAAAGCAATATCGGCTGTCGACTGTGATATTTCTGACGGTTCCTCTGTTGTCGGCTTGGTTAAAAAAGGTGCGGCAATAGACGTTATCGAAATGGACTATGACGGAACAAATTCAAAAATCTGGTTCAACTCGAAAGTATGTTACATTCCGACAAGCAATCTTGATGAATTCACCAAAACCCTGTCCGCGGCAGATACGGCGGCGCTCGGTGCACCTATCGGCGTTCTGTCTGTTGATCAACCTTGGGGCGAATGGGGTGAGCTGACCTATTCTGCCGAAGGACTTGCAAAACTTAAAGAGTTCCGCTACGGATATATCAACGTTGATATGGATAAGATGACAGAGTACAATAAGTGGGTTAGCTCAAACAACGGTGATATCAATAAAATACACGACAGAGAATGGGTAAACGTATACGGTATCGAAGAATTTTCTTTTGACCGTGACGCGGATATGAATGATATTTTAGATCCGGAGGATATTAACCCCTGGATTATAACGGGAAAAATCTACACCATTTTCTATGACGGAGAAATCCGCTATCTGGTTCACGAAGATGATAAGCACGATATATTTACCTATTATCCCGGAAACGGATTCAGCAAAAACTCTGTTGCAAAAACGCAGACTGTTTGCCTGGATGGTCTCAAATATAACACTGTAGCATATAACATTGATGATAATAACTACTTTAAGCTCCGGGATATTGCAAAAATCCTTGACGGAACTATTAAAAGCTTTGACATCAAGTATGACGGTGCAACAAATTCTATTGATATGTTGAGCTTTTATGATTACACATCGGCAGGCGGTGAATTAACGCCGGGTGACGGCGCCGAAAGAACGGCTCTTTCATCATCGGCATTTTTAACGCTTGACGGTGTGCCGATTAAAGCAACCTGTTTTAATATTGAAGGAAACAACTATTTTAAACTCCGTGATATAACCGACGCTCTGGATTGCCGTGTCGAGTGGGATAACAGCACCCAAATGATTTGGGTAATCCCCGCAAGAACCGCATATGACGATCCGGATGAGATAGTGGGCTGATTTTTAAATATATCATTAAAACAAAGAAAAATTTTAGCCGATATGAAGTTTGGAAATCTTGAAACTTCATATCGGCTTTTTTATTTGAGCTGTAACTCTTATTTATTTTTCCGCAGGTTTTGCAATAATAACTTTCTGTCCGTCCTGCCGTCATTCTATGTTTGCTCCGAGTTCTCCGGAGATAAAGAGTGCAGGTTGCGTCTTTTTCTCCGAGATTTATCGTCGGTTTAACGGATGCGGGAAGGGAATTTATTATGACATTGCTTATTGAAGTTAAAACAGCAGAATGGCAAATATTTAATTGACGAGTTTGCGGCAGGTCTTTAATTGAAAATATAAATAACGCATTAAAACGAAAACACGCATACCGCTTTTTAGTGATATGCGTGTTTTCGTTCACCTTTGTTTGACATAAACCGTTTTATCGGCAAACGTCAATTTCGGGCGCATTTTGTATACTAACATATTTATGCGCGAAAGGGAGAAGGGAATGAATTTATTTTGACATTTCGGCTGCACAAGGAGTATTGCCTTTCGCGCATTTATAAAGAGAAGGAAATAAGCTTATTCAACGTCCTGAAGTGCGTCGTAGCCTTCTTCGCCGGTTCTTACTTTGACAACGTTTTCAACGTCGTATACAAAGATTTTACCGTCGCCGATGTGACCTGTGTAAAGCACTTTTTTAGCGGTTTCGATAACCGTTTTAACAGGAACTTTGCAAACTACGATTTCAACCTGAACTTTCGGCAAAAGCGTAGCCTCGCTGATAACACCTCTGTAATATTCGGGTTTGCCTTTCTGAACTCCGCAGCCGAGAACGTGTGTTACCGTCATACCTGTGATACCTATGCTCATCATAGCCGCTTTGAGTTTTTCAAACCTGTCTTGTTTCATAAGAATTTCAATTTTTGTCATCTTAACGTCACTGCCGATTGCCTTTGAACCGCTGTCGCTCTTAAGCACGACGGGGACAGAATCGTCAACGCTTGCACTGCCTGTTACGGGAATGTCAACGTCCGCGCCGTAACTGTCGATTGCAGGCATAAAGTCTGCATATGCGCTGGGAAGTCCGTGCTCTGTTGCGTCAAGACCTGTGATTTCTTCTTCCTCCGAAACTCTCAAGCCGACAGTTGCTTTTATAATAAAGAATGTGATTGTGATTGTAACTGCAGTCCACGCGCCGACCGACAAAACGCCGAGAAGCTGCAGACCGAGAAGTTTAAATCCGCCGCCGTAGAAAAGACCGCAAAATTCAGAGCCGGGCGCTGTGGTTGTTGCAAAAAGTCCTACCGCGATTGTACCCCAGATGCCGTTAAACATATGAACCGCAACCGCACCGACGGGGTCGTCGATATGAAGTTTGTAATCAAGGAACCATACACCGAATACAACGAGTACGCCTGCAACCGCGCCGATAATGATAGAACCCAAAGCGTCGGTTACGTCACAGCCTGCCGTGATTGCAACAAGTCCTGCGAGCGATGCGTTAAGACACATTGAAACATCGGGTTTGCCGTATTTTATCCAAGTGAAAATCATACATACAACAGTTGCGATAGCAGGAGCGATTGTTGTTGTTACGAAAATTGAGCCTAACTGTTCAATGCTTGTAGCCGCCGCGCCGTTGAAGCCGTACCAGCCGAGCCACAGAATGAATACGCCGAGTGCGCCGATTGTAAGGTTGTGACCGGGAAATGCGTTAACTTTTGTAACCTTGCCGTTTTTGTCTTTAACAAATTTTCCAATTCTCGGTCCGAGAATTTTTGCACCGATTATTGCGGAAATACCGCCTACCATATGTATTGCGCACGAACCTGCAAAGTCGTGGAAACCTATTTTAACAAGCCAGCCGCCGCCCCAAATCCAGTGAGCCTCAACAGGGTAGATGACCGCTGAAATTACTGCCGAATAAATACAGTATGAAAGGAATTTTGTTCTTTCTGCCATTGCACCGGAAACGATTGTTGCCGCCGTTGCGCAGAAAACGAGGTTGAATACAAATGCCGACCAGTCGAATTTATCATATGCGGTGAAAATGTCAAAGCCGGGTTTGCCGATTAAGCCTACAAGGTCCTCGCCGAGGAAAAGACCGAAACCTATGATGATGAATACCACTGTGCCTATACAAAAGTCCATAAGGTTTTTCATAATGATGTTGCCGGCGTTTTTCGCTCTGGTAAATCCTGTTTCAACCATTGCAAATCCTGCCTGCATCCAAAATACCAGCGCCGCTCCTATGAGAAACCAGACGCCGAAGATGTTGCTTGTCACAAATTCTGCTATTGCGCTTGTCATATAAATGACCTCCCCTTACTGCCGTGTTACGGCTGAAATTAGTTTTCACCCCGAGGTTTTTAACGGTAAAGACGCGACCTTTACCGAAATAAAAAAAGCGCTACGGATTTTATAATCCGCAGCGCCTTTGCTACTTTATGCGCCTATTATAGCACGCACTTTTTTTGATGTCAATACTTTTTTTGAAAAAATGTAAAAAAACCCCGTTTTTTAGAGAATACTTTTGAAATTTTTGTTTTTATCGGCTCAATTTTTGAGCATTTTGTTTAAATTTTCTATATCCTCCGCGCCCGTTTCGCAAAAATCGGCAAGCGGAAAGGTGATGTTAAGCTTGTCATATTTGCTTGCACAAAGCTTTCTGAACGGCAAAAGTTCAATTTCTTTTACGCATTTGTGACTGTCCGCGATGCTTTTCAGCCGCAAAATATTTTCCTCACTGTCGTTAAGACCTTTTATTATCACTTGGCGCAGACGCGTTGCAATGCCTTTTTCGTCAAGATAATCAAGAAAGGCGAGGGGAGATGAATATTCGCACCCGACGTATTTTTTGTAATCCTCATCGGACGTATATTTTATGTCCAGCATACAGTAGTCGGTGTATTCCAGCGCGGTTTTTATTTTCTCATTTAACGCAAAACCGCTTGTGTCAAGGCAGGTGTGTATGCCGTCTTGTCTGCATTTTTTAAAAATTTCGGTGCAAAATTCAGGCTGAACAAGCGGTTCTCCGCCCGAAAGCGTCACACCGCCGTTTTGTGAAAAATATTCTTTATACCGCGTGATTTTTGCGAAAATCTCACTTGCCGAAAAGCTTTTTCCGCCGTTTATATCCCACGTTTCGGGATTGTGACAGCACGCGCACCGCAAAGGGCATCCCTGCATAAAAACCACAAAACGCACGCCGGGGCCGTCGAGCGTCCCCAGCGTTTGAAATGAGCTTATTTTTCCGAAAACTTCGCTGTTCATCACATTGCCTCGTGGAATGTACGGCTTATAACCTCGCGCTGCTGTTCTTTTGAAAGCTTGTGGAAGTTAACCGCATATCCCGATACACGGATTGTGAGGTTGGGGTATGCCGTCGGGTCGTTGTAAGCCTCGATAAGTGTTTCACGGTTTAAAACGTTAACATTTATGTGATGCGCTTTTTTTGCAAAATATCCGTCAAGCACCGAAACAAGATTGCTCACGCGCTCGTTTTCATCTCTGCCGAGCGTGTCGGGAGTGATGGAGAATGTGTTTGAAATACCGTCACGGCAGTCGTCGTACGAAATCTTTGCAACCGAGTTGAGCGACGCGAGCGCGCCGTTTTCCTCGCGGTTGTGCATCGGATTTGCACCCGGAGCAAATGGTTCGCCGGCTTTTCTGCCGTCGGGAGTTGCCTGTGTGTGCTTGCCGTACATAACGTTCGACGTAATGGTGAGCGCCGAAAGGGTATGTTCTGCGTTTCTGTACGTCGGAGTTTTGCGGAGTTTTTCTATCATCATATGTGTTATTTCCTTGGCAATGAGGTCAACTCTGTTGTCGTCGTTGCCGAATTTAGGAAATTCGCCGGTTGTTTCAAAATCAACAATATAGCCGTTTTCGTCGCGTATTGGCTTAACGGACGCATATTTTATCGCAGAAAGCGAGTCGGCAATAACCGAAAGTCCCGCAACGCCGAATGCCATAAATCTGTGAACGTCGGTGTCGTGGAGAGCCATCTGCGATTTTTCGTAAGCGTATTTGTCGTGCATATAATGAATGATGTTCATTGTGTTTACATAAAGGCTTGCAAGCCAGCTTGAATATTCGTCGAAACGTTTTGCAACCTTTTCGTAGTCGAGAACATCGCCGTCAATAACGTTGTTCTGCGGTCCGATGTGTATTCCGCTTGCGGTTTCGTATCCGCCGTTGAGTGCCAAAAGCAAAAGTTTGGGAAGATTGCATCTTGCGCCGAAAAACTGCATCTGCTTGCCGATTTTCATAGCCGAAACACAGCACGCGATAGCGTAATCGTCGCCGTAAATCGGGCGCATAACGTCGTCGTTTTCATACTGAATTGAGTCGGTGTCGCACGATACCTTTGCGCAGAATTTTTTAAATCCTTCGGGGAGATTTGCCGACCACAAAACGGTAAGGTTGGGTTCGGGAGATGAACCGAGAGTGTAAAGTGTGTTGAGCATACGGAAGCTGTTTTTCGTTACCAGCGTTCTGCCGTCCTCGCCCATACCGCCGACGCTTTCGGTAATCCACATCGGGTCGCCGCCGAAAAGTTCGTTGTATTCGGGTGTGCGCAGATGTCTTGCAATGCGGAGTTTCATAACGAAATCGTCAATGATTTCCTGTGCGCCCTCCTCGGTTAAAACGCCGTTTTTGATGTCGCGCTCAATGTAAATATCAAAAAATGTGCTCACTCTGCCAAGCGACATAGCCGCGCCGTTCTGCTCCTTAATTGCCGCAAGATATGCAAAATACGTCCACTGAACCGCCTCGCGCGTATCTTTTGCGGGCTCGCTGATGTCGTAACCGTAAAGCTGTGCCATTTCTTTCATCATTTTAAGAAAGCTTATCTGACGGAAAAGCTCCTCGTCAAGACGGATTGTGTCCGCGTCAAAATCCTTGCCCTCAAGCGATTTTTTGTCGCTTTCTTTCTGCGCGATAATGCGGTCGATGCCGTAGAGCGCAACACGGCGGTAGTCGCCGATAATTCTGCCCCTGCCGTACGCGTCGGGAAGTCCTGTGATGATGTGGCTTCTTCTTGCAAGTCGCATTTCTTCGGTGTATGCTCTGAAAACACCGTCGTTGTGCGTTGTTTTGTAGCGGAATTCGTCCTCGATTTTGTCACTTAATTTATAGCCGTACGCAAGGCACGCCTGACGCGCCATTCTGATACCGCCAAACGGGTTTACGCCGCGTTTTAAGGGCGCGTCGGTCTGCATACCGACGATAATTTCGTTATCTTTGTCAAGATAACCCGGTTTATATGTCACGAGTGACGACACGGTTTCGGTGTCAATGTCCAAAACACCGCCTTTTGCGCGCTCCTCTTCAAAAAGCGCGTTGAGCTTTTGCATAAGCTTGTTTGTGCGCTCTGTTGCACCGCTCAAAAAGCTTGCGTCACCTGTGTATTCCTTGTAGTTTTTTTGGATAAAGTCACGGACGTCAATTTCTTTTTCCCAGTTGCCGCCGACAAATCCTTCATAGTTTTGATGTGTCATAATTCTCTCCTTTCGGTGCGGATTTTGTAAAAGTATGTCATAATAATACAATATATTGTGTTGTCTGTCAATGGCAAAAACTATATTTAGTAAAAATGTACAAAAAAACAAGCCGAAAAAACTTCGGCTTGTTATAGTTAGACAAAACTAACTACTCAATTATTACCGTACCGCTTTCCTCGTCCCAGTCAACGTTTAAACCAAAGCTTTCAGCAATGAACCTTACGGGAACAACCGTGCGTTCGCTCGAAAATTCTGGAGCTGTGTCAAGTGTGATTTTCTCGCCATTTACCTCTGCCTCAACGCTTCCGACTGTCATTTTTATAACCGTGTCGCCCTTGGTGATTGTCACACTTTGGTCGTTTTCGTTCCATTCAACCGATGCGCCGAACGTTTCGGATACCGCACGGATAGGAGCGAGCGTTCTTCCGTTTTTGGTGAACGGTTTAATGCCGTCGTATTTGTCGAAATCAACGAAATCACCGTTGATAACTGTGTCGATTGAGAGGTCGCCGAGCGCTTTTTTGATTTCCGCAATGGCTTTCAAAAATTTCCGACGCTCTGTTTCGGCTTTTGTTTTAAAAAGTGCTTTAACGTCTTTTAAATATGTTTTGATGTCGGTTTTAACGTCTTTTAAAGCGTTTTTGATAATTTCCGACAAATCCTCGCTGTCTGATTTTGTATCTTTTTCGGTTACTTTTTCCGTGTCTTTTTCGGTGTTTTTGTCTGTTTCTTTCACATTTTCTTTTGTTTCTGTGTCTTTGTCCGATTTATCGGTGCTTTCGGTTGTTCCGTCGGACTTTTTGTCCGTGTCGGTTTTTTCGCCGTCCGATTTTGCGTCGGTTTCATCTTTTGATGATGTAGTGCCGTCTGTTTTTGTGTCCTTATTGTCGTCGGATTTTACATCACTGACGGTGGCTGTTTCCTTGTCTGAAGATGTATCTTTACTGCTGTCCGCGTCGGTTTTTCCGTCTGATGCTGTGTCATCTTTAGAGGTGTCATTTGTTTCGTCTTTCGATGTGTCCTCTTTCACGATATCCTTTGTTTCGTCTTTCGATGTGTCCTCTTTTGCAGTGTCTTTTGTTTCGTCCTTTGAAGTATCTTCTTTTTTGGTTTCTTCTTTTGATGTTTCCTCTTTCGCCGTTTCGCTCTTGCTTGATGTTGTGCCGGACGATACCGCCTCATCATCGGCAAATGCCGTAAAGCCGATGTTTGCAAGCATCATTGCCGAGATTAAAACTGCCAGTAATTTTTTCATAAAAAGCTCTCCTTTATATATAAATAAAATTTTAAAATACAAACTGAATAAGTATCATATACAAAACCGTTCCGCCTGCAATGGAAATGAGCATTTGTCTTTTCCAAAGGTGCAAAACGACGGTAAACGCAACCGCAATCATTTCGGGTATGCCGTGCGAACCGCTTATAAAACTGATGTTTTTAAGGCTGTAAACCAGCAAAAGACCGAAAACCGCACTCGGCAAAACACTGCCGAGATATTTTATGTATTTCGGGGTTTCCTTGCCTGCCGGAAACACCATAAACGGCAGAAAACGCGTGAGTGCCGTGCCGAGAACTATAAGCGCAATGGTGATAATTCTTTGCGTTAATGTCACTGTGCGTCACCGCCTTTTTCAATGTGATTTCGCAAAAACGTGAGTATTGCAAGTATCGCCGCCATTGACGGAATGATGAAATTATCCGCACCGAAAAACAAAAGGCACAATGCGGAAATTGCAAGTCCTGCGTACGACGGAAGATGATTTTTCTCGTTTAAGAACTGTTCGAGGAAAATAACCACAAACATTGATGTCATAACAAAGCTTATTCCGTCGGTGTCAAAGGTGATAAACGAGCCTAAAATTCCGCCGAGCACCGAGCCTGTAACCCAGTAAAGGTGGTTTAGGAGCGTGACAAAAAACATAAACCAGCCTTTGTCAATGCCGCTTGGAATAAGCGCGGTGAAATTTATCGAAAAAGTTTCGTCGCACATTCCGAAAATGAGGTAAAACTTTTTTAAACCCGTATTTTTAAATTTGTCAAGCATCGAAAGTCCGTAAAACAGGTGGCGCGCGTTTATCATCAGCGTGAGAAGAAACGTCTGAACGGGATTGAACGCGCCGAGCAGAATGTTTACCGCGACAAATTCCATCGAACCTGCAAGAATGGTTATGCTCATAAGCAGGGGATAGACAAAGCTAAACCCCGAAACGTTCATTAAAACTCCGTACGCAAAGCCGAGGAACAAAAAAAAACCCTGCAAGAATGGGGATTGTGTGCGGAAACGCGGCCTTGAAAGCTTTTTTGATGTCTTTGAACTTTGTACGTGCCATATGTATCACCTTAAAATGTTTATATGTTATTTTTTTAATACAAGATGAACGGGTATGCCGTCCTTTGTTTTAATTTTTTCCTCTCCCAAAATAAGCGGACGCGCGTAGTTTATAAATGCTTTTGTAACGTCGTTTCCGCGTGAGTTGATAAAGTTTTCGGGGAGCGTTTTTTCTTTGTTTGCAATAAGGTTTATATCCATTGACGAAATTTTGATTTTGTAATTTTCGCTTTCTTCGCGCTCGAAAATCATCATTTCACCGCTTACACCGCGCAGTGCGTATGAAACCGCGGTTTTGCCTATTTTGAACGACTCCGCAAGGTCGGTTTTGGACGCAAAATGCGACGCGGCGCGCTGAAGAACGTTTATTTCAATACTTCTGCATTTGCACCCGATTTCGGTTTTAACAATATTTTCAAGCGTTTTTGCCGCACCGCCGAGCTGTGCGTGACCGAATTTGTCGTTCTGCAAAACGTCGGACGCGGCGGCAATATAAACGCCGTCCTTGTTTTTAATTCCCTCCGACACCGCGACGATAACGTTTTTGTGCTTTTTGATTTTGTCTTTGACGTCGCTTAAAAATTCGTTTACGTCAAACGGACGCTCGGGAAGATATATAAGGTCGGGCGCGCATAGGTTTTCACTTCTTGCAAGCGCGGACGCCGCGGTGAGAAAGCCTGCGTTTCTGCCCATAATTTCAACTATTGTAACGCTGTCCACAAAATAGCAGTATGCGTCGCGCGCGATTTCCGCAACCGACGCGGCAACGTATTTTGCCGCACTGCCGAAACCGGGGCAGTGGTCTGTGCCGAACAGGTCGTTGTCAATGGTTTTGGGTATTCCCATAACGGTTACTTCTTTATTAAACTTTTTTGCATACGCGTTAAGTTTCATAACGGTATCCATAGAGTCGTTTCCGCCGATATAGAAAAAATATTTTATATTATGCTTTTTTAGCGAGGCAAAAATATCCTCGTAAATTTCCGAATTTTCGTCAAATTCTGGAAGCTTAAAACGGCACGAACCGAGATACGACGACGGCGTGTTTTTCAAAAGAGATAAATTTTCTTTGTTATCGAAAATTTTGTTAAGCTCTTTTAAATTTCCGCTTAAAATGCCGTTAATCCCGTTAACCGTACCGAAGATTTTGCTGATTTTATCAGATTTCTGCAATGCGTCGATAACGCCTGCAAGAGTTGCATTGATGGCACAAGTCGGACCGCCCGACTGACCTATAACTGCGTTGGCTTTTGTCACTGTAAACCCTCCAAAAGATAGATAGCCGAAAGACAGTAATCCGAACTCCGATTTTGAAAGACGGATTTTCGTTTTCGGTTACGGACATTATATCACTTTTTGTCGGTATTTGTCAACTTGCATAATCCTCAATTATGTGCGCAAGCTCGATTTTTGAATTTACCCTCACACCGCGCATAAATTCCTCGCGGTCGGTCTTTATCATCTGCGACACGTTTATATCGAGCGTTTCCAAAAAAATTTGCTCCCCGTTTTTCACTTCATACACATTAAGCGCGCCGTTTTCGCATAAAATAAGGTAGTATGCCTCACTGCCGGGGGTGTTTTGGGCAGACGAAATGTTTTGCGCCTCGGGCTTTTCGGTTTTGTCTGCATTTGTGTTTTCGGCTTGTGATGTTTTTGTGTTTTGCGGAAAGTTAGGGCTTGTCCTTACGGAAAAATATGCAAAAAGCGCGAGCCACACAATCAAAAACACACCGATTACCGATGAGCAAATGGTATAATAAAGCTTTTTATTCATAAAATTACCTCTTAAAATATTGTTTTTATTGATATTTTTTGCATAAAATTAAAAAATATACATAATAATCGGCATAAAAGGATTGAAAAATAAGCAAAATTATGATATAATACTGCTATATGTACTTTTGGAGGACAGTTTATGTTTGAATATAATTTTGAAATTAACAAAGGAGCGAAAAAAAGCAGTATAATTGCAATTATCGTGATTGCCCTTGTTGCGGCGGCGGTTTTTGCATTTTCGCTTTATGTAAAATACCTTTCGCTTCTCGAAATCGGCGCAAAATATGTCAGCATATTTTTCACCAATCTGGGCGTAAAAGCCATTGCGCATATCGCAAGCTTTCTGCTGATTTTCGTGCTGTTTTACGCATCAACCTTTGCGGTGGACAAAATCAGCCGTCCCATTGACGGAATTTTGTCAAAATGGCTCAAAAGCACGTGGGTGAAAATTATTTTGAGCGTTATACTTTCGATTTTCGCGAGTGCGTACGTCAGCGAAACAATATACGAAACGTATCTTCTCTTTGCGCACAGCAAGGATTTCGGTATACTTGACCCGTTTTTCGGCAAAGACATCGGGTATTACATATTTACCCGACCGTTTCTTGCGTCGCTTGTAAACAGCGTCTTGTCGGTGTGGCTGGTGGTTACAATATACTGCTTTGCCATTTATGCGGTCAATTTTTCGGTGAACGAAACTATGGATTTGCGCTGTCTTGCCAAGGACAAAGCGACGATTATTCACAATATCGTCAATATTGTAATTTATTTTGCGCTCAAAGCGTTTACCTATAAATTCAAGTCGCAGGAGATTTTGTATTCCGAGTTTGCAGGCGTTTCGGGCGCGGGATATACCGATATTTACGTGTGGTTTAATTTTTACAAAATCGCGCCGTATCTGCTTTTGACCATCGTTGCGCTTGCGATTGTTTTCCTCTTAAAGGCAAAATACAAGCCGATGATTTTCACCGTTGCGGTTTATCCCGTGACGATTATCGCGGTGTCGCTTGTGTCGCTCTACGTTCAGAAATTTGTCGTTGACCCCAATGAATATATAAAGGAAAAACCGTACCTTTCGTACAACCTTGAATTTACAAAGCAGGCATATAACATAAAAGACGTTGTCACCGCGGAATTTTCGGCGGACAATAACCTTACCGCGCAGGATATTGAGGAAAACAAAGAGGTTTTAAACAACGTCCGCATTACCGATTTCGGCTCTACGCTCACCGCGTACAATGCGCTCCAGGGAATAAGGGATTTCTACACGTTTTTTGATATTGACATCACAAAATACGATATAAACGGCACTCCCACGCTCGTTATGACCGCACCGCGCGAAATAAGCCAGAGCAAGCTTAAGGAGAGCAATCAAAATTATACAAACAGAATTTTCCGATATACTCACGGTTTCGGCGCGGTTATGAGTCCGTTAAACCGCGTGACGGGCGAAGGACAGCCCGAGTTTTTGGTGAGCAACATTCCGCCCGTTTCAAAAAACGGAGCGCCGAAAATCAAACAGCCGAGAGTTTATTACGGCGAAACCGCGGACAGGGACGATTATGCGATTGTTAACACAGCGATAAAGGAAATCGACTACCTTGAGGGCGCGTCGGACAAAGAATTTCAATATGACGGCAACGGCGGTTTAAAGCTTGGATTTTTAAATAAAGTGATTTTTGCACTTGATAAATTCGACTATCATATTTTGGTGTCGAACTATATCACAAGCGACAGTAAAATTCTTATCAACCGCAATGTTGCTGACAGGGTGCGCAAGGCTGTGCCGTTCTTGACGTTTGATTCCGACCCATATCTTGTGGTGGACGGAAACGGAAATTTAAAATGGATTTTGGACGGATATACAACGTCGGAATACTATCCGTATTCGCAGAGTTACAACGGAATAAATTATATCCGCAACTCTGTTAAAGCGGTTGTGGACGCATATAACGGCGACGTCAGCGTCTACCTTATGGATAGAACCGACCCGATTATACAGTGCTATATGGACATTTACCCCGGCGTTATCCTAAATGAAGAATTTCCGGCGGATTTGAAAGAGCATATCGTTTATCCCGAATATCTTTTCAAAATTCAGTCGCAGGTTTACGGAAAATATCACGTTGACAGCGAGGATTCGTTCTATAACCGTTCGGACGAATGGGTTTTTGCAACCGAAAAATATATAAACGAGTCAAAGAGCATAGCGCCGTATTACAACCTTTTGAAAATAGACGAATTCCCCGAAAGCGACTGCAATTTTGTGGTTATGATACCGTATACCTTAAACGGCAAGGAAAATATGACGTCGTGGCTGGCGGCAAGCTGTGATTATGAAAACTACGGGCAAATGGTGTGCTACCGTTTCCCCAAGGGCAAAAATATTTACGGAACACAGCAGATTGAGTCGCGTATCGACAACGACCCGACCATTTCAAAGGAGCTTACGCTTTGGAGTCAGGGCGGTTCAAATGTGATACGCGGAAACACGCTCGTTGTGCCGATTAAAAGTTCGCTCCTTTATATTGAGCCTATTTATATCACGTCGTCAAGCGCGGAGAGCGGTATTCCCGAGCTTAAAAAGGTTATCCTTGCGTATGACGATAAGGTCGTTATGGAAGATAACCTCGGCGATTGTCTGAGCGCCGTGTTTAATATTCCGAGCGACGTTACTGAGCCTCAAAACGGCTCTAACGGCGCAAATTATAACGTTTCGGACGACGCGCTGAGCGCAATTATCGCGCGCCTTGTCGAAAATTATGACGCGCTGAGCGTCGCAAGTAAAGACGGTAACTGGGTCGCATTCGGCGAGAAAATGGCGGCATTGTCGAAAAATATCGGCGAGCTTGAAAGTTACGGCGGAAATTTAAATTCGTCCGACGCAAACCAAACCGATAATACCCCTACACAGGAAAATTCGGAAAATATATCAGAGTAAATTTTAGGCATTAGGGATTTTGTTCCCTAATGCCTAAGCCTTTATTGTATTGAATTTATGAAATTGCAGTAATAATGTTTGCGCGAAAATAAAAGTATCAAACAGCTTCAGATAGACAGATGTAGAACACACAAAAACAAAGAAACCAAACAAATTTACTTTTGCCGATGTAGAACATCCCGAAAAAAGTTGATAGCGACTGTGAGCCGTAAATGAGCGCGCTTGCAAGCGAATAGGCGAGCCGAGCGTGACTTTTTTCGGAAAAGGAGGGACAGCGGAGCGGGTGACTGATTTTTTTATGAAATAAAAAAATCGGAACAAGCAAAGCTTGTCCGAAAACAAAGAAACCAAACAAATTTACTTTTGCTGATGTAGAACACCCCGAAAAAAGTTGATAGCGACTGTGAGCCGTAAATGAGCGCGCTTGCAAGCGAA
>OGHJ01001829.1_pt1 | contig 20627 bp, 17 predicted proteins | sample 1571351 | NCBI WGS metagenome assembly OGHJ01 (sample SAMEA2582037, study PRJEB24529) | metagenome | biome: Human gut stool | place: China | collected 2011 | reverse complement strand
TACGTCATTATTACGTCATTTACACCAAAGTAATCAACAGGACTTCTCTAAAATCATTTAGGGAAACAGTAACCCAGCAGAAAAGGACTGCTCCCCGGGCGTAGATGCGGCGGAGACTGTGAGATTTTCTTGGAAAGTGGTTGAGCCGCAGGGGCAACGCGAACACGATGTTCGCGTTAGCCGATAAGTGCCATGGATGGCAACGTAAAGGCGGCCCCGTCATGATGAGAAGCACCTGGCCACTTTCCTTTAGAAAATCCACAGTTGTAGCTAGCATCCGAGTCCGGGGCGGGCAACCCTTTCTGCGTGGATTTTAGAACAACTATTTCACTAACTTTCAATTTACTACACATCCGGTTCTGAGATGCGTGTGACTCCCACATAGATATCCGATATTTCAAACCATGTAGGATAATCGACTATACCGGTCTGCGGAAGATGAAATATTTTTTGGAACATCCTGACTGCTTCCGCAGTATCATTTCCATAGATACCGTCCGGGATCAGAGTGGGAATCGCCGGATAATTCCTGGCGATGCGGTTCAACTGTTGCTGAAGCTGTCTTACTTTTTCCCCTGATGAACCGATGGTCAGATCATACCCCGGCCAAGAGGACGGCACTCCCGATATAATATCCGCAGAATTGATGTACATATCATTGCCATAATAATAGTGAATGATATCAATGGCGGAATATCCCTGATCTGCAAGTGCCTTGGAGCCCCATTGACTAAGCCCTCGGCAGGTAGTCCGGTTACCGTCACAGTATGATGTGAAAATAGGCTGCCGTACGCCGGGTCTTGATAAATAATTTGTAAAAATCGAATCTACCAGATAGTCGATCTCTTCAAATATATTTCTTCCATAAATCCATTTCTGGTCATATGCCGTAGAAGAAGTTATCGTAAAATCATATCCGCGCCCCCGGTACCACTCTGTAAATACACGGTTTAACGTAAATGACTGAATGACCAGAATATTTGCATAGATCGCACTTTCCGGCCAGGTGGAATAGATCTCGCTGGAAGCCACATTTTTAATATAATCCTTATAGCGTACCCAGTAATTTTTGGCAGTAGGGTCCTCCGGAACACCGTCATGTACAATCACATATTCCGGAATGACCACGCGGCTTAAGACGATCTCTCCCGTCTCGTTCATGGGTTTGATTTCTTCTTCCGGAATCTTCGGAGGATATTCTCCGAACAGGGTATGTGGCGGGATCACTACCACCTTCTCCTCCTCTTCTATTACATCCAATGGATTCATGCGGATCGGCTGCAGGGAATATTCTCCTGCCAGAATCTCAGAGCCGGATACCAGTACTGTTTCATAGCCTTCTGCGGTCACCTGAATGTTGTATTCCGAATAAGGCTGTTCCGTAATCTCCGGAGATAAAGACAGTTCTCTCGGTGGCGCTTCCAGAGTTATCTCCGGGGTCTGCCCCGATTCATCCGTAGTAAGTGTCTCTATCGGAGAATCCGGATCTCCGGTATAAGAAATGGTGACCGTAGCACCAAAGATTGGGGACATCCCCAGAGCGGAGACAACGCTGATCTGGAGTGTACCTGTATAAGTAGTATCCGTAATATCCATGGACATATGTCCTTTCTGCCTATCCCATTTTCATCTGTCCTCACATGTTCGGTCAGGCAACAAATCTTCCTTACAGAATATGCAGGATAGGGAAAATATGTGCATAGGAGACATAATTAATTCCAAGTCCATAGGGATTTCCTCTCAACTTATTGATTGAAAGGGATTGTAACGCCTCCGGGTTCTTTTGTGCAGAACCGATTTCTCCACGAATATTATCTTGCCTGCTTCAAAACTATTATAAACTATTTCCTTAATAGCCTACCTGCGGCTGATCTTGATCTTCATTTCCAATTCAATTAACTCTGATGCCATTTTTGTATCCCCCCGGCTGTCAAAATGCTAATCGATATCTCTTTGATTACTCTATGAAATTAATCTACATCAATTAAGTCTATAAGATCTGTAAATTTTCTCACAAAAGCTACTTCTTTTTCGGCAGGTTTATCATAATAATAGCGACCGCAGGTTTTTTTATCATATGGATTGAAAACATTAGCTATCCAGAAAAAGGCTTTTCCTATAAAATCATTGCCTATACATATCCATCGACCATATCCATCGGTCATTGTTCAGTACATCTACTTTCTCGTTCATTTGTTTTCCCTCCTACATTACCATTCATAACACAATGTAGAATAAACGAAAATGTTTTTGCAGCGGTGTTCCACTTTTGCATATATTTTTCTTTATTTGTATTTAAAAAGCAGGAACTGTGACGTATGTGCAAACACTCATCTCAGTTCCTGTTTTGTCTTCAGCGTCCTTCGCCGGACCTTCTGCTTAATTTATTTTGTCAACAGCATCATAATGTCATTGCTTCTTGCCACGAACTTGGTCATGGCATCGGCAGACAGGGGTGCATGCTGGAGCTTTGCCAGATCGTAGAGCTGCTCGCAGATCATTTCTGCGCTCTCGCCGTCCTGGTGCTCAGTAATGTACTGTACCAGAGGATGGTTGGCATTCAGGATCAGGGTCTCGCCCTCACCGCCGAAAGCACTCATATCCATACCGGGCATGGAGTACATCTTCATCATATCCTGCATACGTCTGCTCTCTTCGGACAGCGTGATCATAGAAGAGATTTTCTTGTTCTTCAGCCTCTCTACCTTGATCGTGATCTTGTCATTCTTCAGAGCCTTCTTCATCAGCTTGCTGATGCTCTCAGCCTGCTCTTCCATCTCTTTTTCAGCCTTCTTGGAAGTCTTGGACTTCAGGGCATCGGTCACATCCGCATCGATACGCTGGAACTTGATTCCCTCGTTCTTCTGCTCCAACTGGGAGATGAAGGGCTGATCAATATTGTGGGTCAGGATTACAGCATCCATCTTGGCAGCCTTGAACATATTGATGTACTGGCTCTGCTGCTGTTCATCCGTTACATAGTAGATGATCTTCTCCTTCTTCTCTTCCTCGGTATTCTCCTTGGAAGCCTCATCTTCCGCCTTATCCTCTACGACTTCGGCTTCTACCTTGTTGCCGTTCTCGTCTACGGCATTCTCCCTGTTCTCTTCCTCATCCTGAGGCTTGATCTCCAGGCACTCGGGCAGCGTCAGATATTTGCCGTCCAGATTCTTGAAGAGAATGTAATCATTCATCTTCTCACAGAACTTGTCATCCTTCAGGCAGCCGAACTTGATGAAGGGGCTGATGTCATCCCAGTACTTGTCGTACTCTTCCTTGTCAGTCTTGCACATACCGGCAAGCTTGTCCGCTACCTTCTTGGTAATGTACTCGGCGATCTTCTTGACAAATCCGTCGTTCTGCAATGCACTTCTGGATACATTCAGAGGCAGATCCGGGCAGTCGATGACACCCTTTAACAACAGCAGGAACTCCGGAATGACTTCCTTGATATTATCTGCGATGAATACCTGATTGTTGTACAGCTTGATGGTACCCTCGATGGACTCATACTCCATATTGATCTTCGGGAAGTACAGAATACCTTTCAAGTTGAAAGGATAGTCCATGTTCAGGTGGATCCAGAACAGAGGCTCCTTGTAATCCTGGAATACCTTGCGGTAGAAGTCCAGATACTCTTCCTTGGTGCACTCGTTGGGATGCTTGGTCCACAGAGGCTGTGTCTCGTTGATCAGTTCGGGACGCTTTCTGATCTTCAGCTTCTTGGGTTCTTCTGCTGCCTCAGCTTCTGCATTCTCGCCCTCTGTTTTTTCCTTCTTCTCCGGCTCGATCTCTTCAAGAACTTCATCATCGGGAAGCTTTTCCTCTTCCTTGATGATCTGGGTCTCCTTGGTGTTCGCTTTGGACAGATAAATCTCCGTAGGCATGAAGGAACAATACTTCTTCACTACCTCACGGGCTTTGTACTCATTACAGAACTCCAGGCAGTCTTCATTTAAGAACAGAGTGATGGTCGTACCGACATCGGTCTTGTCTCCGTCTTCCATGGAGAACTCAGTGCCGCCGTCACACTCCCAGTGCACTGCCTTGGCGCCATCCTTGTAAGATAACGTATCAATGTGTACTTCATCCGCTACCATGAATGCGGAATAGAAGCCCAGTCCAAAATGACCGATGATCTGGTCGGAATTGCTCTTGTCCTTATATTTCTCAATGAAATCCGTAGCACCGGAAAATGCGATCTGGTTGATATACTCTTCCACTTCGTCGGCGGTCATGCCCAGACCGTTATCCTTGAAGGTCAGTGTCTTCTTCTCGGGATCCACGATGACATCCACACGTCCCTTATAGCCTTCGGGCAGGGTGTATTCTCCCATCATGTCCAACTTTTTAAGCTTGGTTACGGCATCGCAGCCGTTGGAGATCAGCTCTCTGTAAAAAATGTCGTGATCGGAATACAACCACTTTTTAATAATCGGAAAAATGTTTTCACTGTTGATTGATAAGCTACCGCTTTTTGCTGCCATTTTTACCACATCCTTTTCTATAATTGCACAGTCATGGCTGACTGTTATCTAACTGATTCTAAGTGTAGGACTGCAAAATTAAAAAGTCAAGACAAATTTAGCACTCATTTACAATGAGTGCTAACAATTCGTCAAAAATCCAGTATTTATCGGGATTTCCGTAATTCTAAAATTTTAATAAAGCGTATGGTGATCCTAAGGATTACTCCTCCGGGAAATACTTTGCATACACATCAAAAAAGTTATCCGTGGTCACCTGTTCGTCCGTGATCAGGGTGATCTCATCCCACAGTTTGTCATTGAGCTGACGCACCAGCGTATTCACAAAGCTGTCATACTCCTGTCCGAAGACTTCACGCTTCCGCTCTTCCACGATTTTTAACTTATTGGCGTCTGTCTCTTCCCGGTCCAGGGTGTTGATGCATTTGATAATGTAATAGCCCCGCTCACACTTGATGACCTGGCTCACTTCATCCGTTGCCAGATTGAATGCTGCTTCCTCGTAGGCACTCTCCGCCTCTCCCTTACCGAAGGAATAGGTGATCTCGGAATCATCACTGTATTTAGAAGCCAGCTCCGTGAAATCATGTTCTCCGTCCACCGCCATGGCTCTCACCTCACAGGCTTTTTCGTAAGCTTTCTGGATAGAACTTTCCGAATAGGGCTTTAAGTTACCGTCCATATCCGTGGATGCTGTTGCAAAAAAGATCTGCTGCACCGTAATTTTGCGTGCCTCGTCATCGCTGATCTCCGGATTGATATCCTGAATGATCAGCCGGTAGACCTTATCTGCCATAGCATATTCCCGGTACAGCTTCTCCACGATCTCCTCCGTGGCACCCATGGTCTCGATCTCTGTGTCATTCAGGGAAGAATAATACTCCTGCGCTGCCTGGACGACCTTTGCTTCCTCGGCTTCATCTAACGTGACCTCTTTTTCCTTTGCCAGCAGATACATGGTCTTGATCTGTGCGATCCGTGCCAGTACCGTCTCCTTGACATTATCCTCCAGTGTCACACCATTTAAGGAGGTGTTCCAGATCTCCGTTCCGTAGACATTCGCATACTGATTCTGTGTCGTAGTCAGATAGATCATGATCTCTGCCTTAGAGCAGGACTCATCTCCGATCCGGAACACCTCGTTTTTACCTAATCCCGTGGTAAATACTACTTTGGTGCCGTCATCCCCGCCACAGGCGGTCAGTCCCACGACCATGCTCATTCCAAGTACTCCTGCAACCAACATCGCTGCTACTTGCTTCTTCCCTCTGTTTTCCCTATTTTTTTTATTATTTTTGCTATTATTTTCTTTATCATAAAAAAACATTTCATTTCCTGCCTTTACAGTTCTCTTTTTTCATTTCTTCTGAAAGCTTTAAAATATAATTATACCCTATTTTGATACGATATGCCATTTTTTCTTGTAAATCCAGAAAAATATAAAAATTTCGGGCAAAGAAAAAGTGCGTGCAGCACCTTTTGTCCGCACGCACTTTGCTTCTTTGTTTTCTCAGCCACACTATCCGGCTGTTTTTCAATTATCTTATTCCATAATTTTTTCCGCCAGTCTGCCCTCTGCGGGAAGCTTTTCCACTTTTACCGCACAGACTTTATATTCCGGGATTCTCGCATATTTATCCAATGCCGCATTCGTCAGGATATTGGCATTGCCATCCGGGAAATGGAACGGCATCCATGTCTCCTTCGGGGATACCTTTTCTCCCACTCTCGCAGTCGTGATCAGAGTGCCTCTCCTGGAGGTAACTCTTACCTTTTCTCCATTTTCAATGTTAAGCCTTACAGCATCCTCCGTATTCATCTCAATGAAGGAATGACCTTCCTTCTCCATCAGTCCCGGTGTCTTGCCGGTCATGGCTCTGGTATTGTAATGGTACAGGATACGTCCTGTCATCATGATAAACGGATACTCCTCATCCGGAAGTTCCGCACTGGGCACATATTCTGCGGGGTAGAACCATCCCAGTCCTCTGGAGAACTTACCCACATGTAAAATCGGTGTGCCGGGATGTTTCTTATCCGGGCAGGGCCACTGGATACTCTCGCCCTTATCCAGTCTTCTATGGCTGATACCTGCAAAGCTGGGGGTCAGGGACGCGATCTCATCCATGATCTCTTCGGAAGTAAGCTGGGCTTGCGGATATCCCATGCGGTTCATCAGGTCGATAAAAATATCGGTATCCAGGCGCATCTCTCCTTCCAGTGTCACCGCTTTACGCACACGCTGTACTCTTCTCTCCGTATTGCTGAAGGTACCTTCCTTCTCCGCATAACTGGTACCGGGCAGGATCACATCCGCATACTGCGCTGTCTCTGTCATGAACAGGTCGGACAGTACCAGGAAATCCAGGCTTTCCAGCGCCTTACGGATATGATGCTGGTCCGCATCCGTTACGACCGGGTCTTCACCGAAGATGAAGAGTCCCCGGATCTCCTTACGGATTGCCGCAGGGAATACATCCGTTGCATGTACGCCGGGTTTTTTGTTCAGCTCCACACCCCATGCTTTTTCAAATTTAGCAATCACCTCGGGATTTGTCACTTTCTGATAACCGGGAAGATCACCGGGCAGTGCACCCATATCGCAGGCACCCTGCACATTATTCTGTCCACGTAAGGGATTGACGCCACAGCCGCTGCGTCCCAGCTTCCCTACTAACATCGCCATGTTGGACATGGACATAACACCTTCGGTTCCGGTGGAATGTTCCGTTACGCCCAGACAATAGATGATCGGAGCCTTCTTCGCCTTAGCATACATCAGTGCCGCCTCCCGCAGATGATCTGCATCGATATGACAGATCTCGGCTACACGCTCCGGAGTATATTCTTCCACAATCTTTTTTAATTCTTCAAAGCCTTCGGTTCTGGTGCGGATGAATTCTTCGTCTGCCAGTCCCTCATGGATGATCACATTCATCATACCGTTGGCAAATGCGACGTTCGTACCGGGCTTTAATTTCAGATGAATATCTGCCTGCCTGGACAGACCGATATCTCTGGGATCTACCACGATCAGCCGGGTTCCCCGTTCTACCGCCTGACGAATCTGCATACCGATGACAGGATGTGCTTCCTCCGGGTTGGAACCTACCAGCATGATCACATCCACATCCTTCGTAATATCACTGATAGGATTGGTCATTGCTCCGCTTCCCAGGGTCATGGCAAGTCCGGCCACGGTTGCGGAATGACAGACTCTGGCACAGTTATCTACATTATTGGTGCCAAACGCACAGCGGACCATCTTCTGCAGCATATAGCAGTCCTCGTTCGGAGAACGGGAGCAGGCAAAGCCTGCCAGTGCATCGGAACCATACTTTTTCTTGATCTCTGTAAATTTCGCTGCGATGAGATTCAGTGCCTCATCCCAGGTAGCACGCTCAAACTCTCCGGTCTCATGATTCTTGATCAGAGGATATTTTAATCTCTCCGGCGAATGTACGAAATTAAACGAGCCAAATCTGCCCTTAACACATAACAGTCCCTTGTTGGAAGGTCCGTTTGCCGGTTCCACATCCACGATCTCGTTATCCTTTACCACCAGATAATACTGACAACCGGTAGCACAGTGGGGACAGGTTGTCAGAACCTTTTTCACCTTGCCGACCTGGTACTTTTTACGGTTTTTGGCTACCAGTGCTCCGGTAGGACATACTGCCGCGCAGTTACCACAGGACTCGCAGTCTGTCTCCTTCCAGTCCGGTCCGAACGGAGCATCGATCAGTGTTCTCGTACCGATCTTACTGTTATGCAGGGTGCCGTTACAGGACACCTTGTTACAGGTGCTGACACATCTCTGACAATTGATGCACAGCTCCGGATAATACGTCAGAAAAGGATTCTCTTTTTTCGCTTCAAATTTGGCTGCGCTTCCGGGATAGCAGGATTTCGTAATGCCATATTCATTGGACAGATCCTGCAGTCTGCAGTCACCGGATTTGCTACAGGAGAAGCATCTGACATCATGATTGGCAAGCAGCATGTTCAATACCTGCTTTCTGCTGTTCACCACTCTCTCGGAATGAGTGTTCACCACCATTCCCTCTTTTACTTTTGTATTGCAGGAGGTTACCAGATGTCTGCTGCCTTCCACCTCCACAACACACATCTTGCAGGCTCCTACCTCATTGACATCCTTCAGGTAGCAGAGTGTGGGGATCTTGACGTCCGCCTCCTGTGCAGCTTCCAGTATGGATAAATTCTCATCTACGGAAATCTGTTTTCCATCTATGGTGATCGTTACCATTATACTCTGCCTCCTTCTACCACTCCGCATCCGAAGTGATCACATCTTAAGCACTTACCGCATTCCTGCATCGCCTCATCGTAGGACATTCCGTTTTCCACCGGTTCGAAATTGTTCTTACGCTCTCTGGCGGAACGATCTGTCAGATGCACTCTGCCGTAATGGGTTCTGTCGTTCTCTCTGGGCTCCGGGATCTTAATATCCTCCAGATATTTATGATGATACCCAAGGTATTCATCAATGTTCAGTGCTGCTACTTTGCCGGCACCAATAGCCTTAATTACGGTTGCCGGGCCGAATACACAGTCACCGCCGGCGAAAATCTTGTCATAGCTCTTAAGTCTGGTGGTATCTAATGTCTCAAATGTCTTTCTTCTGGGATTCACATCATACCCTGCAAAAGGTGCAGAGACAATATCCTGACCGATGGCCATAAGTACTACTTCACAGGGCACCTCGATCTTTGGTTTATTTGCCACCGTTACAGAAGGCTTTCCCTGTTTGTCATACACACTGATGATCTGGGGCTGTGCCACAAATCCACAGACATTCCCCTCCGCATCCGCATTGATCTTCACCGGTGCATTCAGCGTCAACAGTTCCACGCCCTCTTCAATGGCTCCCTGGATCTCGGAAGGCAATGCTGTCATGTCGATCTGACGTCTGCGGTAGATCACCGTTACCTCTTTTGCATGGCACCGGATGGCAGAACGGGCACAGTCCATGGCTACGTTTCCGCCGCCTACGACCACCACACGTTTGCCGGTATAATCCGGGATGTTGCCTCTACCGATCTCGCCCAACATTTCCACTGCGGAATAGACTCCGTTGCTGTTCACGCCGTCTACGTTTACAGATTTACCTACCTGGGCACCGATGGCAATATAGATTGCATTGTACTGCTCCTGAAGCTGCTCCATAGTGATATCCCTGCCGATGGCAGTATTGTAATGCACTGTAATATTACCGGTAGACAGGATCGCATTGATGTCTTCGTCCAGTCTGTCCTTGGGCAGACGGTAATTGGGAATACCGTATCGCAGCATTCCTCCCAGCGCTTCTCTCTCTTCATATACATCTACCTTATGTCCCATCAAAGACAGATAATAGGCAGTCGTCAGTCCGGAAGGACCTCCTCCTACGATAGCTACTTTTTTACCGGTGGTGACATTACACTCCGGCACCTTTACCTGATCTGCCGCGATCTGATCCACCGCAAATTTCTTCAGTCCACGGATATTGACCGGGCTGTCAATCAGGTCTCTGCGGCATTTTGCCTCACAGGGGTGTTCACAGATAAATGCGCATGCCGTGGGAAAAGGATTGTCCCTGCGGATCAGATTGATGGCGTCCGCATAACGATGTTCACCGATCAGCGCAATATATCCGGGAATATCCACATGTGCCGGACAATGGGAAATACAGGGAACCTTCTGTCCCACTTCCGCCTGGCATCTGTGTTGTTCAATATGGCTCATGTATTCATCACGGAACAGTTCCACACTCTGCAATACGATGTTGGCCGCCTCATAACCTATGGCACAGTCTGCCGTATCCTGAATCATTTCCGCCAGGGATACCATGTTGTTAAAGGTATCCATATCCGCCTTACCGTCCAGAATGCTGCGCATCATATTCTCTACCTGTTCCAGTCCGTCACGGCAGGGAACACACTTACCGCAGGTCTGGCTTCTGGCACTTTGTAAAAAAGAAAGCTGCACTGCGATCGGGCAGACACCGGGAGGATTTCCCTTCACCCTCTTTACAAATTTATCTAGGAATTTTGTTGTTTTTTCATTCATTTCATTTTTGTAAATAATATTCTCGGAATGCATGAAACCCTCCTGTGTACGTCCTGTTATGATAAATACTGTATTTTTTCCAACAGGCATAAGATTTTACCGACTACCCCGAATACTTAAAAAGGTATAATGTAAGTGCTTACATTATACCTTCTTGAGAAACATTCTTCAATTAGATTAATTATTTAACAAACCTGTTATTTTTTTAGCGAAGTACCATTACCGCATTCCCCGTCTTCTTCCCGTAAGATACGGATTCCGTGAGCCAGTGTATCCAGTACTGCCTCCAGGCATTCCTTCACTGCTTTCGGACTTCCCGGCAGATTTACGATCAACGTCCGGTTACGGATGACACTGGCAGCTCTGCTTAACATCGCTCTGGGAGTGATCTGCAGGCTGTAATAGCGCATTGCCTCTGCGATTCCCGGTGCATTTCTGGTAGCTGCCCGCATGGTGGCTTCCGGGGTATTATCTCTGGGAGAAAAGCCGGTTCCTCCGGTAGTGAATACCACATCCACATCTTCTTCATCCGCAAGCCTTACCATTTCCCGGTATAAACCTTCCGCATCGTCAGACAGTACCACCTGGCTTACCACTTCATACCCCTGTTTTTCTATGATTCTGCGGATAGCGGGACCACTCTCATCTTCCCGCTCTCCTTTACTCCCTTTGTCACTGGCAGTAATGATTCCTGCGCGGAGTTTCCTGGTACTGATCAGTTTTAAGGTATCACCGACATCGATTCTGCCGTCATGCAGTACCCTGGCGAACACGCCCTCTCTGGGCATGATGCAATCCCCCACCATATGGAAGATCTCGCATTCCGAATGGCATTTTTTCCCTATCTGCGTAATCTCCAGCACCACATCATTACATTTGAAAATACTTCCCACCGGGTAAGATTTAAAATCATATCCTTTCACCAGCAGATTTTCACCAAAAGCTCCATCTGCCACATCTGCGCCTCTTGCGCGGAATTTTTCCACTTCTTCCCAGGATAACAGGCTTACCTGCCTGTGCCAGTTGCCCGCATGGGCATCCTTCTCCAGTCCCCAGTCTTCTATAAAGTTACAGCTTCCGATATTTTGCTTGGCTGTTCCTTTTTTCTCACTGATACATACTGCTGCTACTTCTCCTGCCATAACTGTCAACCTTTCTGTCCCGCCCGGTCCGTTTTTGCCTGCCCGCGCCGGTCATGTTTTGTATCTATCCACCAATCTGTACCATTTTCCGCTGTTCTTCCACACCGTCCGGCAGTTCTTCGCCTGCTGTCCTTTCCCGGAAATGATGTTCTGACGGTTTCTCCTTCAGGGCATTTATGATCTGCCTTCCAATTTCCTCATCGGAAGCTCCGCCCCGAAGCAGTGGCTTAAGCTCCAGTCCCCTGTCATAATGCAGACAAAGCTTCAGTATTCCTTCACAGGTCAGGCGGACTCTGTTGCATTCCCTGCAGAACTTGTGGGAAATCGGACTGATGAATCCGATCCTGCCGGAAAATCCCGGAAACTGATAATATTCTGCCGGGCCGTCCGTTCTACGACCGGAATTGTCGGCCGGATTACTCGTTTCTCTGGCAAAATTTTCTGTCAACCGGCCAGTTTCTATATTCACTTTCCCCGGAATTGCGATTGCCTTTCCAAAGTGCTGCTCCAGTCTGCGTAAAATCTCTTTCGAGGGAATTCCGGTGTATTCTTTTCCACAGCCTATGGGCATCAGCTCGATAAACCGGACATCCACGGGTCTGTCTTCAGCCAACATAGCAATCCCTTCCAGGTCGTCTCCATTCATCTCCACGCAGGGAACACAGTTGATCTTCACCCTAAGCTGCTGCTCCAGCGCTGCATCGATCGCACAGAGCACACTGTCCACACCTGCTGTGCGATCTGCCCGGTCACAGCCGGTGATGCAGCGAAAACGTTCCGGATCCAGCGTGTCCAGGCTGATGTTCACTGCCGTAAGTCCCGCTTCGCGATAGACTTTTGCCTGCGGTGCGAACAGCGTCCCATTGGTAGTCATGGCAATCTCCCGGATTCCGCACAGCCCGTGGATCTGCTCCACCAGCCACGGTAGATTTTTCCGTACTATGGGTTCCCCGCCGGTCAGCCGCACCTTCCGGATTCCCAGTTGTTCCATGATCCCCACCAGCCGGAAGATTTCTTCCAGCGTCAGTATCTCCTCATGGGCTAACGGCGTGATCCCATGCGGTGGCATGCAGTATCTGCACCGGAGATTACACTTGTCCGTCACCGATATCCTCAAATAATCAATTTCTCTTCCCAGACCATCCTGCATTATGTACTCCTTTTATTTTTCCAGCCATATGATCTGTTCCGGCGGCATTTTCAGATACAGTGTTTCTGCATGTTTCAGCGACTGCCATTCCTCCTTCGGCAATTCATAGGTCAGCACCTCTGACGCATGTTCCCCAGTCCGGTTACCGTTACAAAACAGTACCACTGTGGAAAAAGTATCCTCGATCACCCGCAGGATATGACACTTCAGCACATTCGTTTCCTCCATTGCCGGAACGACCTGAAAATAGTGTGCCCGGAATGCCGCATATTTGTAGTTTCCTTCCTCAGGCGGCGCAGCCAGGCGCATTCCCCAGTCTGTTGCTGCATACCTGCCATCAGGCTCTGTCCGAAGCTCCGATACATTTTTGCATCCGGTCAGAAGCGTTGCCGCCAGAGATGACGGGTTTTTAAAAAGCTCCTCTTTCGGCTGCACATCCAGGATCTGTCCGTCTTCCATGACTGCAATGCGGTCCGTCATACGATAGGCCTCGTTCCGATCATGGGATACGAACAGTACTGTCTTCCCATAATCTTCCATAACCTTCATCAATTCCCGCTCCAACTGCATCTTCAGATAATTGTCCAGTGCTGTAAAGGGCTCATCTAACATCAGTATCTCCGGCTCCCCTGCCAACATTCTTGCCATGGCGGTACGCTGCTTCTGTCCACCGGACAACTGCGCCGGATACAGCTGTTCCTTACCTTCCAGCAAAAAACGTTTCACATACTCCGATGCTTTCTTCCTGTCACCTGCACCGCACAGGATATTCTGCAGCACCGTCATATTCGGGAAAAGTGCATAATCCTGAAATAAATAGCCTACTCTTCTCTTCTGTACCGGCAGATGGATCCGTTTTTCCGAATCGAAAAACACTTTATCGTCCAACCGGATCACACCTTTATCCGGCTTTTCGATTCCTGCAATGCATTTAAGTGTCATACTCTTGCCGCAGCCGGAAGCACCTAACAGACCCAGTACTTCTTTTTGTGCGGTAAACTTTACTTTCAGCAGAAAGTCTCCGCACTTTTTTTCAATATCCACATACAAAGCCATTATCTCTTCCCACCGCCTCTCCGCTCCTGATAACCCATCCAGTAATTCATCAGGAAAATGGTGAAAAAGGATATTCCCATGATAACAGCTACCCAGTAATAGGCAAGACTGCGGTCACCGCTCTGCACTGCCGTGTAGATCGCAACCGACATGGTCTGTGTCCTTCCGGGAATATTTCCGGCTAACATGATCGTCGCACCGAATTCCCCCATAGCCCTGGCGAATGCCAGAATCGTGGCAGCCGCCACCCCGGGCCATGCCGCCGGCAGCTGAATCTTGAAAAAAATCTTTGCCTCTGACATTCCCAGCGTCCTTGCCGCATAAATCAGATTCACATCCACCTGCTCCAGGGCGCCGCGGGCTGTCCGGTACATAATGGGAAAGGATACCACCACTGCCGCGATCACCGCCCCCTGCCAGGTGAACAGCACACTGATTCCCATTTTTAAGAGCAGCCCGCCTAACAGACTGTTTTTCCCGAAAATGATCAGCAGGAAAAATCCGACTACCGTAGGAGGTAATACCATCGGCAGAGAGAAAATGCCGTCAATCAGTGCCTTGCCCGATCTTAAGGAGATGACCAGCCTGGCAGAAAGCAGACCTAAGAAAAACGTAAACACCGTCGCACATACTGCGACCTTCAGGGAGATCCATAAGGGTGAAAAATCCATTTCTGCTCCTATTCTGCCGCAGAGAATCCGTAGCTTTCAAATTTCTGCATGGTATGATCGGTCTGCAGATAGGCAAGGAACTCTGCTGCCACATCTGCGTGTTCACTTGCCTTCACGATTCCCACCGGATAGATCACCTGTTTACAGGAGCCCGCGGGAGCCTCACAGACGATCTCGATGTTCTCGCCCACATAAGCATCCGTTGCATATACCACGCCACAGTCCACTGCACCGGTTTCTACCCAGGAGAGTACCGTGCGGACATCGGAGCCGTAGTTTGCTTTTGTCTTTACCGTATCCCAAATTCCCAGAGAGGTGAAAATCTCCTCGGAGTACTGACCTACCGGCACACTGCCCGGCTCTCCCAGACCGATCATGCCGACTTTATCTGTTGCCACATCTTCGAAAGAGGTAATGTCTTTATCCCTGCCTTCCGGAACGATCAGAACTATCTTATTTTCCAACAGCTTCACAATAGAATCCGAATCCATCAGTCCCTCATCGTTCAAAGCTGTCATCTGTTTGGTAGCTGCGGAGAAAAACAGATCTGCCGGAGCGCCTTCCTCGATCTGTGTCTGTAAGGCACCGGATGCTCCATAAGAAAAGTTCAGTGTCACATTTGGGTGTGCTGCTTCATACTCTGTCTTGATCTCGTTGCATACATCCGTCAGGGAAGCTGCCGCTAAAATGGTCAGTTCCACAGCTTCACCGTTCTCCGTATCCTGCGCCATGCTGCCTGTTTCCACATCTGCCTGAGCATTTATTTCGGAAGCAGCCGGTCTGGTATCTGTTGTATCCCCGGTTCCCGCCCCACATCCAGCAAAAAGCATAGCTGCTGTCAGAATCGTTGTCATTGCAAAGCTCATTTTATTATTATATTTTTTCATAATATTCTGTTCTTTGAAAATGTCCGCTCTTGCCACCCATCTTTTCCTCCAGATGGATCTCTCCCATTTCCATGCCGCGGTCCATTGCCTTGCACATATCATAGATGGTAAGCAGTGCCACATTCACCCCGGTCAATGCCTCCATCTCTACGCCGGTACGCCCGGATAATTTTGCTGTACAGCAACACCGTATCGTACATGTCTCCTCTTCCATAGCAAAATCTATGGTGACCTTTGTCAGCATCAGTGGATGACACAAAGGGATCAGTTCCCAGGTCCGTTTGGCCGCCATGATCCCTGCGATCCGCGCAGTTCCCAGAACATCTCCCTTTTTTGCCGTACCGTCCTTCACCGCATCAAATACTTCACGGCTCACCCGGATACAGCCACTTGCCGTGGCACATCTCTCCGTAATATCCTTGTCTGTTACATCTACCATGATGGCGTTTCCCTGCGCATCAAAATGAGTAAAGCCTGACATTTTTGTTTCCTTTCTGTTGTTTACTGCTTCCCAAAACCGCAATTGGGGAAGTGACATACCTCACAGTTTAGGCACAATCCGCCCTCTCCGTAGCTGTCCAGATCAGCCTTCGTCAATCGTTCTCCTGCCAGTACTCTCGGCAGTACCAGGTCAAATACCGTGCGTCCCGCATACATCACGCAGCCCGGCAGTCCCAACACCGGAATCTCTCCCAGATAAGATAACAGGAACATGGCTCCGGGAAGCACCGGTGCCCCATAAGACACAATATCCGCTCCCGTAGCTTTGATCGCTCCCGGTGTCCTGTCGTCCGGGTCCACGCTCATGCCGCCGGTACACAGCACCATGTCTGCGCCCTGACGGGCAAACTTAAGAATTGCTGCCGAAATATCTTCCTGGCAGTCATCCAGGATCACCTGTCCCATCACTTCCGTATCATATGCCGCAAGCTTTGCACGGATGGCAGGTCCGAAAGCATCCTGTATCCTGCCTTTAAATACTTCACTGCCGGTGGTGACGATCCCCACCTTTTTATGAAACATGGGCAGGATCTTAAGAAGCGGTTCCCCACCGGCTGCTTCCTTTGCCCGGTTCATTTTTTCCTCTTCGATCACCAGTGGGATAATGCGCGTGGCCGCCAGCCTGTCTCCTGCTTTCACCGGAAAATTGCCGTGAATGGTGGCGATCATCATCTCTCCCAGTCCGTTCACCGCATGTAATTTTTCGGAATTGATCTTGAGCAATCCGTCTGCTGCTGCCCGGATCTCGATCTTGCCTTCCTTCGGTTCACTGGCAGTCATATTATCATTGAGGCACAGATCCCGTAAAATTACCGCTGCCTCGTCCTCATGCAGGATACCTTCCTTTTTTTCCCACACATAGAGGTGTTCCTTACCCACAGATAACAATACGGGAATATCCTCTTTCGTGACAATATGTCCCTTCCGGAACACGGCATCCTTCACCACTCCCGGAATGATCTGGGTAATATCATGGCACAGCACCTGTCCCACTGCATCTTCTGTTCTGATCAGTTTCATCGTAATCTCCCGGATATACCAAAGTATCCTAAAATACAGGCATAAATGCCTGCTATATCATTCATGTCATACACAGGACAGTTCACCGCATCCTGCGTCACTACATCTGTTGCAACCGCGATCAGATGCTCTGTGGCACATACGGTATGCTCCGACACCGCTCTCCGTACCACTTCAACCTTTGGATACGCGGAATCCTTCAATCCCTCCAGGATCAGAACATCCACATCCCCGCAGGCAGCTATCATATCCTCCGCGGTCACTTTTCCCTTACGGTTCACAGAGGACTGCGTGTCGGAATAAATAGCACTGATTTTGGCTCCTGCTTCCGTAAAACGGTACGTGTCCGTTCCTTCCTGATCCATAGTGTACTCATGCCCGTCGTGTTTGATCACACCTATGCGGTATCCGTCCCGGATGAACTCGTTGATCAGCTTAATGATCAGTCCGGTCTTGCCGCTGTTCTTGATGCCGCTGACGCAGAAGATAAGCGGCAGGCTTAAACTTTCGAATTCTTCTCTGGTATTGATATTGCGCAGCTGCTTTTTATCAAAACAGCTACTTTCCAGACGGATGTATTTGGTCCGCACCCTGCGCAGGATCTGCATCAGGCGATACTGACCCTGTTCGATCAGTTCTTCTATCACCGGCAGTATTTTTTTCGAATAAATGGCACACAGCGGATGAATATGATCCTCATCCACCATACAATAGCAGTCATAGTCCGAGGAAATAAATTCTGCCATATACCGCACCAGATCCCCCGTGATAAATGGCATATCCCCGGCACAGACAAACACATAATCGCAAGAGGTGTGGATCAGAACCTGCCGAATTCCTTCCATAGGTCCGATTTCCCGGTGCTCATCACAGACAACGGGAAGCCCCAGTTCCTCATATTCTCCGGGCATGGCAGCAGAAATACAGGGTTTCTCATCGAACCCCTGCAGTTCCCCACAGATTCTGTCCAAGAATCTGCGATTCTGATATTCCATTAAGACCTTGTTCTGTCCCATCCGGCTGCTTCTGCCGCCGGCGAGGACCGCTGTGCCAAGGGTAAATTTCTGCATGTTGACCTTCCTCCCGTGCAAGCACGTCGAAACGTTTTTCCTTGTAGTTGCCTGTAATGATACCATAAGGATTGCTCTGTGCAAGCACTCCCGCAATCCTTAACGCTATTCGCATATCGTATAGCTTTCGCTATACTTTTATGCTCATATCGTTCAGGTCACCAAGACAAATAGTTTCTCCCGTGCAAGCACGTCGAAACTATTTGTCTTGTGACCTTTGTATCATTTAAAGTATTGAATCTTCACTTCATCTCCGGGGTGCAGTTCCCGCCCCGGTTCTATATCTATAAAGCAATTACAATCTCTCATGTTGGAAAGCACCGAAGAAGCATGTACCGCTGTGGGCAGTGTCACTCTGCCTTCCTCCGCATATGCCCGGACAAAACGTCTGAGCTTATTCACCTTCGGATAAGGGTCCGAAAGCACCGCGTGCGTTCTTCGCACTTTCAAGGATGCATCCTGTGTCAAATACGCTGCCAATTCCCAAAAATAATACTCAAAATTGGCATACGCCGCATAAGGATTTCCCGACAGGCTTAAGACGACTTTACCATCCAGGACACTGCCGATCGTCGGAGTTCCCGGCTGGATGTTGGCGTGGGAAAATATTTTTTTCGCTCCCAGTTCTTCCAGCACTTCCGGCAGCAGATCCTTTTTCCCCACAGACACCCCACCGGTAGTGATCACAATATCCGCCACGTCCAATGCCTTCTTTAACTGTTTTTTTAATATCTCTTTATCATCTCCGCAGATTTCCGTGAAGGGCACCTGTATTCCCTGTCTTTCCATGGAAGCCCGCAGCATATAAGCGATACTGTTATATATTTTTCCCGGTAAAAGTGGCGTTCCCGGTGCCATCAGTTCCGAACCTGTGGATAGAATACTGCACTTTATCCGCTCATAGACCGGCACCTTGTGAATGCCGAGACTTGCCAAAAGCCCCATATGGAGTGCACGCAGATGTGTCCCCCGTGCAAGGATCTGCTCACCCTCACGGATGTCCTCTCCCACGCAACAATAATTTGTTCCCGCTGTAATCCCCCGGTAGATCTGTACCTGTTGCTCGCCATAATCGGTATCTTCCTGCCGGATGACCGCATCGTATCCTTCCGGCACATAAGAACCGGTCATTACGCGTACTGCGCATCCTCCTTTACAGGGAATCTCTGCGCAATCTCCGGCAAATAATTCTCCCACAACCTGTAAAGTAACCGGATGTTCTCTGTCCGCACCCAGCGTATCTTCTGCCCGTAGGGCATAACCGTCCATGGCAGACTTCGGATAGGGAGGAATCATCATCTGCGCCACAATATCCTCACCGAGGATCCGGTCACAGGCATCCGTAAGTGCCACATATTCTGTTTTTTCTATGGGCTTTACCTCTGCCAGTAATGCCTCCAGACATTCTTCCAATTCTTTCATGTGCGACTCCTCTCACTTCGTTTCCTTCCGTGCTATTCCGTCGGAATGAAGCAGTCTCCCCTGTCCGTTCTCGGAGTTACTTTCTTGCATCATGATAGATCTCCATCCGATCCGGCCAGGCTCTGCAGATCAGATTCAGATGATATTTCTTTGCAAGTTCTATCGCCTGATCCGTAGGTACTGCCTTGGACGCCAGCACCGGAATCCCGGCAGCGATCACTTTCTGTACCATATCCGTTGGAACCCGCCCCGTAGTAAACAAAATGCACTCCGACAGATCCAGCTGTTCCAAAAGTGCATAACCGATACATTTATCCAATGCGTTATGTCTTCCGATATCTTCCATGCTGCATACGCATTTGTCTCTTACTCCGAGATAACAGCTGTGGGTTCCTCCGGTCTGTCTGTGCAGCTCGCAGTCTCCGGCGAATTCTTCCGCCAGGGCAAATACCCACGCATTCTGCCATTCTGTCCCGGGTAATTCCCGTAACTGTCTTTTCCCGTTTTTTCCCAGAAAAGTAAGATTCCCGATGCAGCAGGAAGCCTCTCTGTCTGTCGATATCTGTCTGTCGCTTCCCCGTAAATTTTCCTGCAAAAATACTCTCGCACTTCTACCGCTCTCGCAGATCGTAATGCTCTCCACATCCCGGATGCTTTCAATCCAGCCTTCCGTGAAAAGTCTCCCCAGTATCAGCTCCGGCAGATGCGTGGCTGTGCAGGTCAGACGGAATGTCAGTTGCTCGTCCACATAGACATCCAGGAAATGTTCACAGACAATCTCTCTGCTTCTGCCCCTTTCCTGCTTCCCACAGTTCCCGGGACCGTCCGGCTCCACTGCGGTGTAAGTCTGTGAGACTGCATTATGTAGTTGTTCCATACGGTCATTGATCTGCATTTATCGTTCTCTTTCCATCATTCAAAGTAACATTTCTATGTAAGCACTTACATTTTACATCAAACTCCGGCTCATCGCAAGCAAAAAAAATGCGTGCAGAGATGATCCACACGCATTTTCTGATTATCCTGTTTTAAACAATTCCATGCCTTCTGTCAGCGATTACTCGATCACATGGATCCAGCCCTTAGGAGCTTCGATTCTGCCCATCTGGATACCGGTCAGAGTCTCATACAGCTTCTTGGTGACAGGTCCCA
>OGHJ01001828.1_pt1 | contig 20670 bp, 25 predicted proteins | sample 1571351 | NCBI WGS metagenome assembly OGHJ01 (sample SAMEA2582037, study PRJEB24529) | metagenome | biome: Human gut stool | place: China | collected 2011 | reverse complement strand
GAGCGCATCCTTGGTAAGGATGAGGTCGGCGGTTCAAATCCGCCCAGCAGCTCCATTGAAACCCGTTGTCCCGCAAGGGATAGCGGGTTTTTACTTTTTCTCCCAGTCCTGTGAACACGGGAAAAGGATTGAGCAAAGGATTGAGGTAGGGCAAAAAATAAGCCGGGGATTGCTCCCCGGCTTTGTTTGTCATAAATAGAAATAGCCTTGCTTCTCTAGCTCCAGCAGCAGCTCCACGGCCCGCAATTTTTCACCGGGGCTAGATTTTGGATTCTGACGGATTTGCCGCAGCGTGGTGATCTGCGCCTCCCGCTCGGCCCGTTCCTGCTCGCGGAGTTCTCTCCTGGCCTGTTCATTGCGCTTGCGGGTTTCCTGCCCTTGTGCATGGCTTCGATCCATTACAAGATTCCTCCCAGGTCAAAAGTTATTTACAGCTTCGCCGGACAACTGCTCCCACCGCTGGCCCATGATGATGGTGTGGGTGGGAGTGTCCCTTCTTTCCCTGGCCTGTCCGCTGCAATAGTCCGCAATCCGGGACAGGTCATCCCATGCCCGCATCGTTCGGCCCTGCCCCTGGCTGCATACCTGGGCCAAATGGTACAGCGCTCCACGCTCTTTCGCCTGGGTGCTGTCCATATCATCGGCGGCTTCCTTTGCGTACTTTGCCACAAAGCGCAGCATGACGGGGTTATCATCGTACTTGCCCACCAGGGAATAGAAGTCATCGGTGGAGAGGATACCGCTTTTCAGTAGTTCCAGGCCGTTAGGGTCAACCTCGTCCGGGTCTGCAAGGTTTCCTCCGCGCACCTCCCGCTCCAGGGCAGCCCGCAGTTCCGACCGCCTCCGGTTGAACTCCGGCCAGATACGGGCTTCCGCTTCCTTAAAGGTCAGTTCTGCCTCTTGGTATTTCAGTTTGGCCCGCTGGCGTTCCATGTCGCTGCCCCTGGACATTCTGTGGGCATCGCTTGCCGCCTGGAATTTGTCCCATGCTTCCATATACTCCCGCCGTGCCGCCTGAAAAGCGGCGTCAAGGTCTTTTGCAAAGTGGTTAAATTTAGTCATTTTTATTTTCCTTTCTGTTGCATAAATTCCAAAGTGCGCATTTCTCACTGCACATGAATGGGGTTTGCTTACTGCCAAAAGGACAGCGCCCCCCAATGGACGGGGCCTCGCCGGTCACAAGTCCGCATCCGTGCTCCCCGTATCGGGCGCATTTCTGGGTACACTTGGAGAGTAAAGGGCAATCCCCGGGTTTGGGGCGGTTGTCCTCTGTGATCTTCTGAACCGGCGGCGCGTTCCCTACCTCAAATTCTCCGTAAGATGTTGTAATGGTCGGAGCATACTCAATCGCGGCCCTTCCGACGCGGCGGAATTTGCGCCCGTGTTCATCTATTTCCCAGTGTTCAGGTTCAATCTGTTTCATAGTTCAATCCTTTCAGATGTCAATAATGATAACGGTCTTGCATTTGTTCAGATATTGCCGGGCTTCTTGCTCGGTGGCAAAATTCCTTGTTTCGTGCCCGGTATAGTTTGCCTCCCATCCGCTGGAGGTCTGTATGATAATCCCGACGTTTGGGTCTGGTATCGCTTTTCTCAGCCTCTCTAGCCGCTTTTGAATATCGGTCATATTACCCCTCCACTACATGGATATTATCAAGTTCAAATTGTAATATCCGGTCAAGATCGTCTAAACTGCTGCCGCCAAGAACACGCGCAAACTCGCCTTGATCCGCTTTCATATCATCAACGGTTCCGGTTTTCTCTGTCCCGGCTACACTGTATAGAATCCGCAAGGGGACTCCACGCTTGCTGGCTATGTATGCCTGGAGGCGCTTCAGCCGCGCCATTACATCGTTCATGGTTCATCACTCTCCAGTTCTGGCAGTTCCAGCTTGCCAGCCTCTATTGCCTCATCAATCATCTGGTAAAAGGACAGACTCAAAGCGTCTATGCCCTCTATGGGATGAGGGTAAAGGACGATCCTCCGCCCGTCCGGGGTGTATGCGCCATGCTCCAGCAGATAGGCAAAGGGGTCTTTGCTGGTGTGAAATTCTCCGCCGCCCTCGACAAGAAAGGTTGTTTGACCGGCGGACAGCGTTTTTAGATATTCCCGCAGTGCGGAAAGGCGTTGTTCAGTGCTTGCCATCGGTTTCTTCCCTCCATTTCTCCAGTTCCCGCAACTGCTCTAGAATGTCCGTCTGCTCGGTCAGTTTCAGCGCATATTCCAAAGTGCTGCGGGCGGCCTGTATGCGGGCTGTGGCCTGTTCGTCCGTGTTGCCCATGATCTCTGTGAGCGTGGAAATGGCAAGGGCAAGGGCCTGTTGCGCCTGCCGGGTTGCATCATGGACAAGATTTCCAAACGCCTCTCGGTATCGCTCCATAAACTCCGGGTCTTTCATGTACTCCCGCAAGGTGCTTTCTCCTATCCCTGCGGCCTTTGCCGCCTCTGCCCGTGTGCGGCTCACCAGGAGGGCTTGCAGGGCCCTTTCTTTTCTCGGTGTCGTGGGTATCACCCCTTTCTTTCGTTGGTTTCTGCGGCTTTCTGGCGGTCATAGAGGGCAACCCAATCATGGAGGCGCATGGTTACAAGCCACGGCTCACGGCTCCGGCGGTGGAACAGGGCGGGCACTCCATCGTGGAATTTCTCTGCATCCCTGACTGCCTGTTTCATTGCCTCCGGCACATTCAACCGCTCAACACGCTTGACTTCAATATGTACCCCTGTGAGGCCGGTCAAGTCCGGCACATCACCAAAGGACAGAGAGCCGCCCCGCTCGACGGGATAGCCATACTCACGGAGCAGGGCGGCAAGTTCCCGTTCCCCGTCTGCACCCTTGCGCTGGGAAGATTTACCGGTCATCTGCAAGCCCCCTTTTGCTACTTCTGCTACTTTTGCTCTTGGGGTTCACAAATAATTTTTTTGTTGGTCTGCCGCCGGTTGCTATCTCAACCTCCCGAACATATCCCATGCTGATAAGGGTCTGCAAGGCGGGTTCCATATCTTCAACGCGCTTAAATCGCCCCTTGCAAATATTGAACAAATCTCGCTTGCTTATTTCATCCTGTCCAGTGCTACCAAGCCTCCGCCACAGATAGCGGGCACTCTCATATTCTTCATCGGCCCCCATAATCTGATAGGCGGCCACGGCATGAGCGGAAAGAAACTCCGCTATGCTGGTGGCCCCGGCCATTACCTCCGGGCTGATGGGTGTCTCTGTGGGGTTTCCCTGTACCTCTGCGGCGTGCATCAGGGCCGCTATACGTACCATAGCGCCGGTCAGCTTGCCGCCCCAGTCTCGCATATTCTCCCAATTGTCCCCCAGCTTTCTCTCTATGTATTCTTGATATGATTTTCTGATTTCGTCAGCATCGGGGGAGAGACGAATGGTGCCGCTCCATTTGGTTGAAAGAATACGGCGGACAAATGCCCGATACTCCATCCGTACACGGTCAGGGACGGGAGGGGGAGATACTTCACGGCGGCCCACCTTTGACTTGCACATAGCATATAGAAAGCGACCACACAGTCCCCGCCCTCTAAAGGTTGTGTTCCCCATAAGGCCAGACAACACCTCCGGCTGAATGGTGAGCAGCATAGTCAACCTGGGGTCTGGTATGCTGTTCGTCCTGCGTCCGATGCGGTCAACCACGATCATGTCCCCGGCGTGGCCCTTCAAGTAAACATCAAAGTTTACGCCTTTCTCATACCGGCCTGCCATACTGTCGAATACGCCGCCCTCTGCGCTGCAAACCGTGATACACCCGCCATGCTTGTCCATCAGGTCTATCAACTTCTCCGGGGTGGTATCATCTGCCAATAAGCGGTAAGGGTGCATATCTTGGAATTGTGCAAGCTGGGCAGACAGTTCAAGAGCCTCCGCCCGCTTCTCCGCAAAGTTTCCTTTTCCCTTCGTTGCGCTGTTTTTTGCTGCCTCTAAAGCCTTTTCTAACAGCGCCCGCTCGGTCTGGTTTTGGGCAATCTCCACGGCCTCGATTTCCCGCTGCTCCGCCTCATATTCATAGATTGGCTTTGTCAGGGCGGATATAACGGCGGTCTTTCGTTCCCCAGGAGGGGCCACGGCCACGCAGTAAAGGCATAGCGGCTCTTTCCAATCCGGCGTGATCTCCACGGTGAATTTAGATTGAAACGCCGTTGCCAGCACTCCCAGGGATAAAATACCCGCCATTTCCTCCGGGGTCTGCGTACTCTCCGCAATACTCTCTACAAAGGAGGCCAGCGTACCTGGTAGGCTCTCGGTTGGAAAATCTGGCGTGCTGATTTCGTCGAATGGAATAGGCGTTTCCCACTCTTGGCTATCCGTCGCAAAAGGAGCAAAAGGAGCAAAAGCCCCGTTTTCCGTCAGTCGCTCAAAGCTTTCTCGATCCACTTGGCTATTGCCCCCCTCTCTTTGTAAATCTGTGCTTGTTCCTCTGGTGTCCCATGAGACAAGGAATCAGACCAATATTCAAAGGTTTCGTGCCTTTGGATTGCAACGGTCTGTCCCTCGGTCAAGTGCTCCATATCCGGGCCATCCTTCAAAAGCAAATGCCCCTCCCGGTAAGCGGCGTTCAGGCGGTTGATAAAATCGTTTCTCCATTCCTCAAAGGCCCTGTGTGCTTCAGCTACTTCCATACGACGGCGGGCCGCCTTTGCCTCCGCCCGTGTGGGCTTCCTGTGGAGGGGGAGGGCAAGGCAAAAATCAGCGTTGAGGCGCTCCACGGCTCCCATAGCGTCCAGGCCCAGCAGCCGGGCGGTGAAGTCGATGGAATCCCCACCCACATCGCACACCCAGCAGCGGAAGCGGCCATTGCGGAAGCTCATAGAGGGGTGCTTGTCATTGTGGAAGGGACACAGCGCCCACCCACGGCGATCAAATGTCAGGCCATAGTGCCGGGCGGCATCCTGGGCGCTCACCCGTTCCCGAACCTCCCGGAAAACATCAGTCAAGCCCAGCCGCCTCCTCGATTGCTTGTGCGGTTAGAACGATTTGACGCGCCCTGTGCCTCATCGAGCGGGCAAAACGCTGCGCCTCTGCCGGGTCGGATGTTAGCCAATATCCGTGCTGGCAATCTGAGACGATGAGCTGGCCGCCACGTCTCTCTTGCTCGATCTGCGCCCGGACTGTTCTGTGGTCAAGTCTAGTTAATGCACACAGCTCCCGGCCTGTTATTGCGCTTTCCCGGCTATGCCCTAAGTAATCTGCAATTTTGATTTGACGGCCCGCTGCCGCCGTGGTACAATCAAACATAGGAATAGACGCCCTGCAAGCCGTCGTTTCCGCCGCCGCCCCTGTCAGCGTTGCCGCGCTGGTGGGGGCTTTTTCTTTTGTGTTCACTCCGCTGCACCTCCATCCGTATCAAGTTGCCGCAACAGCTTGGGGACATTTACCAGATAGACGGTGCCGCTTTTGATGTGGGGGATAGTGCCGTCTTTGCAGCCCTGGCGCAGAAAATACTGCGACAGGCCAGTGGCCCTGCTGGCTGCTCTGATTTTCATAAACGGGGTGAGCTGTTTGTTCTCTGCTACTTGCATTTTTTACCGTCCTTTCATTTTTGTTCGAGTAGCCTATTGACTTCTCACGCACATTGTAGTACAATTTGTACGGAAAATGAAGGGACAGGCGCACAAAATGTATGTACGAAAATGAGAGGAAAAACATGGATAAAGAATTAAAATCCGTACAGACGCCCGGGGGTCGGTGTAGATTCTATCGGAAGCGGGCAAACATGACGCAAGCAGAATTGGCAGAGGCAATCCATTGCTCAGTCGATCTTATTTCTGCAATCGAACGTGGAAACCGGACATTAACCAATGAAAATGCAGCGGCTATGTCTGTGATTTTTGGAGTGCGTAAAGAGTTCTTGTTATGTTTTGATGATTGCGAAACGGAGAGAGAAAAAGCAATCGTACCATTTGCGGAAAGTGTTGTTGTACGTCAGATGGAAAAGGAGGCGTTCAGCATATATGCAGGGCTATTTGGATGCAACATTGTTTTAATTGACGAATCAAAGCACAAAAATATGTCTCTCGATGATTTTTTAAGTGCAAATGAGGAAGAACAAGAAAAGATATTGACAGACGTTTTTGATGAGATGGATTTAATTTACTACTCCTTTCAGAATCAAGACGGAGTTGAACTTGCTCGGTGCAATGCAAACGAGTACAATTTGATTGTTAAAGAGATTTCTGATTTTGCGGAGTTCAAAATAAAAAAGCTATGTGATATTTCAAACACTGGGACAAAAAGAGGGGTGAAAAGTAGTGGCCAGCATCAAACTAAATGAGACAAAGGACGGACGACGGTTCTTTCAAATCTGTGTCTCCCGCGGCTATGGCAAGTCCCCGTATAAGACCCGCTGGTATTGGCCGGACGGCTGGAGCAGGCGGACAGCGGAGCGGGAGGCCGCAAAACGGGCCGCAGCCTTTGAGCTGGCCTGTAAAAACGGGGAAGTCCTAAACCGTGCCCAGGAGCGTGAAAAGGCCGCCCAGGAGGCCGCAGAGGCGGCAAAGCTGAAAACGGTGCGCCAATATGCGGACGGGGTGTTTATGCCCACCAAAGAGGCGACATTTTCCGAAAATGCCCGGTCAAGCTATCGGATGTTCCTGGACAGGCACATTCTCCCGGTTCTGGGGGAGCATCTGTTAACGGAAGTCACCCCGGCCATGATCTCCAAGCTGCTGGTGGATTTCCAAAAGGCCGGATATGCCCACGCTACGGCGGTAAAGCTGTATAACATCCTGAATGGTGTCTTTGAAATGGCGTTTCTGGATGACAGCATCCCCATGAATCCCATGCTGAAAGTAAAGCGGCCAGCACCCCGCAAAGGGGAACAGGTGCAGGAGGAAGGGGAAAAGGCATTGACGGTCCAGGAGCTGGCCCATGTCCTTTCCTGTGCCGCTCAGGAGCCGTTGAAGTGGAGGGCATATATCAACCTTGCCGCCGATACAGGGGCGCGCAGAGGGGAGCTGTGCGGCCTCTGGTGGTCAGATATTGACTGGAGCGCCGGGACGGTGACGATTAGACGAAACCTCCAATACACGGCTCAGGCGGGAGTTTTTGAGACGTCCCCCAAAAACGGAAAGGCCCGCACGGTGGACATTGGCCCGGAAACACTGTCCATGCTGAAACAGCTCCAGCGGGAACAGGCTGCAACGTGCATTTCCAAGTATGTGTTTACCCAGGACGGGGAGACGGTTCCCATGCACCCGCAAAGCCCCACACGATACTTTAAGAAGTTCGGGAAGAAGTACGGCATCCCAAACTTCCATCCGCATCTGCTCCGGCATAGCTCCGCCTCGGTGGCGATCACCAACGGCGCGGATGTGGTCAGCGTTTCGGAGCGGCTGGGCCATAGCGACACGGCGGTAACGCTGCGGATGTACGCCCACGCCAATGAGGAAAGCATCCGGCGGGCCGGGCAGACTGTCCGGGACGCATTACGGAACGCACAAAACGGATAAAAAAGAGCGGTGCGGATTTTCCGCATCGCTTTTTCATGCCCTCTGAAAAGGATTGAGCAAAGGATTGAGCTACACGCTAAAAGGATTGAGGTAAGGCTATAACAGCCTACAGCAAAATACAACAAAGAAAAAACCCAATCCATTGTGCCGCAATAGGTTCCGGTTTTAAGAAACAACAAAAGACAGCAAGCTAAAACAAGGTCAACTATAATTGGTAAGGATGAGGTCGGCAGTTCGAATCTGCCCAGCAGCTCCAAAAAGCCTTGAAAACTTCGGTTTTCAAGGCTTTTTTGTTGCAATTTTTGATTTTTCAGTGTGGGTCAAAATGTGGGTCAGTTGGTTGACCCACACCGTGACCCACACGCGGAAAGGGCTAAAGAGTGCCGGACGGAAAGTTTGCGCTTCCCGCCCGGCTTTTTTCTCTCTGCCCTACATGACCTGTGCCATGAAGCTGCCCATGGTGGCTGCAGCCTCGTCCTGCTTCTGCCGTGTAGCGTGGGTGTAGGTGCGGAGGGTGAACCCGGCATCATAGTGGCCCAGCATGGAGGACACCGTCTTGACATCCACACCGTTCTGAAGGGCTGTGGTGGCGAAGGTGTACCGCAGATCGTGGAAGCGGATGTGGGGTAGTCCTGCGTCATTTAGGATCTTCTTATGGAGGTTGACCACCGAATCCGGGTGGTATAGTTCTCCGGTGATCGGGGAGGGGAACAGGTAAGGGTTGTCCGGATGCTTGTTATGTTCCTGGATCAGCAGGTCTACCGCGGTTTGCGGGATGGACACCAGGCGTACGGAGTTTTCCGTCTTGGGCCGGGTGAGTTCCAGGGAGCCGTCCGGGTTGCGGACGTACTGTTTGCTGACCGAGATGGTTCTGTTCTAGATGTCCACATCATCCCACCGCAGGGCGACCAGCTCCCCCTTCCGAAGGCCGCTGACCAATTCCAGATAGAACATGGGGAGCAGGTCTCGGGCCTTGGCTGCCTCCAGATAGGCATGCATATCTTCAGAAGGAAGAATCTGCATCTCGATCTTTCGAGGTTTGGGGGCAATACAGTCCTCGGTGGGATTTCTGGGGATGAGCCGTTCCTTCACCGCCCGTTCCAGGGCCGCATGGAGCATCAGGTGGACGCTGCGGACAGTGGTGGTACTTAGTCCCTTTGCTTCTCCTTTTCCAACATGTATTCTGCCGTCCTCCAATAACTCCTTGTAGAGCTTCTGCAGGTGCCGGGTGGTCAGTTTCTTTAGCTTAATGTCACCAATGCGAGGGATGGTGTAGGTCTCGATTATAAGCTGATACCGGTTTGCCGTGGCAGTGCGGACATTGGGCTTGGCGTAGAGCTCATACCAGGTGCGCAGCCATGTGGCTACAGTGTATTCTTCGGTGCGGCTCACATCCAGCCCCTGGCACTCCGCCAAAGCCTTTTTCAGCTTCTCCTTGACTTCCGCCTGGGTCTTGCCCAGTACATTCTTGATGATCTGCTTGCCGGTCTTGGCATCATACCCGGCGGTGTACCGGCCCTCCCAGCGTCCGTCCTTCCGCTTTCTGATATTGCCCTCTCCGTTAGCATGTTTCTTTCCCCTGAGGTGTCATCTCCTGTTTTGCCACCTTGCAGGCCCGCTGATCTACGGCGGAGTTCAGCGCATGGTAAAGTGTGGTGTGGATACCATGGACAGTGGTGGTGGATAGTCCGCGGCTTTGACCGGGATGGGGATGGACTGTACCTCGCTGCTTTAAAGGTGTCGTGGAGCTTTCATAGATTGGCTGCGGTGATTTGCATGAGATCCTTTTGCCCAAGGTAGGGTTTGACGTGGTGCTCTAGATTATTGCAATAGTGGTTAAGGGTGCTGGAAAGGAGAATAGAGGCCATATGCTCTAACCGGTGATCCAGCCACTCCGAGAGAGTCATCTTACTTTCTCTGATCAGCTCCGTCTGGTAGGTGTTAATGTTTTGTCGGAGCTTAAAGGTGAATTTTTGCGTGCTGTCGTAGATGTAGTGGAAGATAGGATCACCGTTTTTCTTGTGGCCGATCAACAACTGCCTTCCCGCCTGCGAACCATGCCGTCACCGGATATCCTACGCTTACATATAGAATCAACTGAAATCCTGAAAAAATAGCCAGAGGTAAAGAGCAGAGTTAAGAGAAAATTATCATCTGGGATTGCATCTTTTTTAGTGGCCAGCTTTTTGTACGCGGCATGCTAAAATTATCTTGGCCATGAGTTTTCAAGGGCCTTTAAGAGGTCGGCAGTTCAAATCTGCCTAGCAACTCCAAGAAGCCTTAAAAACTTTGGATTTCAAGGCTTTTTATTGTGATTTTGGTGCGGATCAAAATGTAGGTCAGTTGATTGGCTCACACTGTGATCCACACGCGGAAAGGACCGGAAAGGTTTAAAGAGTGCCGGGCAGGAAGTGTGTGCTTTCTGCCCGGCTTTTTTCCCTGCCTTACATGACCTGTCTTATGAAACTGCTCATAGTCACTCCAGCCTGGACTCGCTTTTGCTTTGATGTGCGGGTGCAGGTGTGAGGAACAAGTTTGACATTAAGTCGGTCCGGCGTGGAACCCCCGCCTTTACGTCCATACCGTTTTGGAGGACTGCGGCTGAGAGGGTGGAGAGGCATCGGAAATTTGCTTTGGCTTTTTCAGAATTACCGGTATAATGAATATACCATTTGAAAGGAGGGAGAAAGATGCTGGAAACGACGAGCACATTGTTTCAAAAACTGTGTGGGAGGGAGAGCGGAGAGGCCCTTTTGCATCAGGAACAGACGGGGCCCACCTGTGCACAGGTGTTACAGGACTTTCTGGAACAGACGGGCCTGTCGGCGGCAGAGTGGATGGCGGCTGCTGATATCAGCAGATCCTATGGCTATCAGATCCTGCGGGGAGAGCGGCTCCCGGGCCGGGATATCCTGCTGCGCACAGCCCTGTCCCTGCATCTGCCTCTGAAAGAAACCCAGCGGCTGTTGGCCGTCGGCGGATGCGGGGCCCTCTATCCAAGGGTGCGCCGGGACGCCGCCGTCATCTTTGCGCTGAACCAGGGCATGACGCTGCTGGAGACGGAAGAGCTTCTGACCTCCCTCCCTGAGCGGAGCCTCTATGCCGGGGAGCGCTGACATGGGGAAACGAGAACATTTTTTGAGGACATATAAGACGCAGGTACTGGATGCTCTGGTGCTGCCGCCCGGACTGGAGGAGCAGTACAGCCTCCAATCCTGTCTGAAAGACGGGGAGCGTCAGGTGTATCTGGTCCGGGACCGGGAGGGCCGCCCGGCGGTGCTGAAGCGTCAGCCGGCGGGGCGGGAGGATGCCCTGCGGGCAGAGTATGACCTGCTGCAACAGCTTCGGCATCCCCAGCTGCCCCGGCCGCTGGTCTATCTGGAGTGGGAGGGGGCGGAGTACCTGGTCCGGGAATATGTGGAGGGAACCAGCCTTGCGGAACGGGTGGACGCCCGGGGGCCGCTCACGCCCGGCCAGGTACGAGAGGTGACCATGTCTCTGTGTCAGGTGCTGGACCATCTGCACCGTCAGGACCCGCCGGTGATCTGCCGGGACATTAAGCCCCAGAATGTGGTTATAGATACGTCGGGCTGCTGCCACCTCATTGATCTGGGCGCTGCCCGCCGTTTTCGCGCAGAGCAGCGGGAGGACACCGTGTTTCTGGGCACCCGGATCACTGCGCCGCCGGAGCAGTTTGGCTATCAGCAGACAGACCAGCGTTCGGATGTGTACAGCCTGGGGATGCTGATGCGCTTCCTGCTCTCCGGCAGTTATGACCCGCTGCCCGGGCGTGTGGGGCAGGGCGGTCTTGTCCGCGTCATCCGGCGGTGTACGGCCTTTGCACCCCAAAATCGTTATCCCTCAGTCCGGGCGGTGTGCCGGGCGCTGAAATACCGCTGGCTGCCTTGGGCTGCTGCTGGGACCGCATGCGCGGTGTGTGCGGTGCTGCTCTGCGTTTTCCTGCGGCCGCCTGCTGAAGCAGTACGGGTCTCGTCTCCCCTTCTGGAGGAGGCGCTGCGTCAGGAGCTGCAGCTGGAGGCCGGGGAGCCCATTCCCGCAGAGCGGCTGGGGGAGGTGGAACAGCTGATGGTGTGCGGCCGGCAGCAGATGAGTACCCTCCAGGAACACGAGATCCATGCGGAAGAGGCCCATGATCTCTATGCGGTAGAGACCCCACACGGGGAGATCAATGACAGGGATCTGGAACTTCTCACCCGATGCACCAACCTGCGGGTGTTGGTTTTGGACTATCAGCAGATCTCCGACCTGTCTCCGCTGGCGGAGCTGCCCCTGGAATATCTCAGCCTGACAGGGAATGAGGTGTCCGATCTCAGCCCTCTGGCTGGGCTGACAGAGCTGCAGGTGCTGGACCTGGGGGAGAATCCGGTGCGCTCCATAGAGGTGCTGACCGGCATGCCAGCACTGCGGGAGGTGGTGCTGGAGGCCACCGGCATCACCTCGGTGGAGGTGTTTCGGGGGAGCGAGGTCCAATCCCTCAATGTACGCACCACCTGGGTAACGGACTACACGCCCCTGGAGGAATGCCCAAACCTGACCCGGCTGATCACCGGGAGTATGCCGGAGGGGGCGGCAGAGACCCTGGCGGGACTGACCGGTCTGGAAGAGCTGCGGCTGTATTCCACGCCCGGGCTGGATCTGACCCTGCTTGCAGAGTTCCGGAAGCTGCGGGCACTGGATGTCTTCGGGAGCACAGTCTCCCACCCTGATGCGCTGTCCGGCCTTCCGGGGCTGGACTATGTCAACCTGGGGGAGACCGGCGTGAGGGACCTGTCCTTTCTGCCGTCCATGCAGGCGCTGAGGCATCTGGACCTGCGGGAGAATCCGCTGACGGATCTGACGCCGCTGCTGGCGTGTCCCTGGCTGGAGCAGCTGGCACTGAGCCCATACCACCAAGAGCTTGTCCGGGAACAGTTGGCCGGGGCGGCCTTTTCCGTGGAATATTTCTGAAAGTGCGCAGCCTGCGCACCACGCTCCTCCACACCTGTGATAAACTGGCGGAGTAGCTGGCCACAGCTGAAAGGGGAGGAAATGCGTATGTTCAAGAAGGGAAAATGGCTGGTCCTGGCCCTGTGCCTGACGACGGCACTGTGTGCCTGTACCGATACGGATGGCACCACCGGGGGTGCTGTTCCCGGCGGCGAGCCGCCTGAAGGGCAGGCCGAAACGCAGTACGATTACCAGCTGAAGGCCGGTGAACCAACGGAAGTATACGATGTGACGTTTGATCAGATGGTCACGGTCACCGTAGATCCGGACAGTACACGGGATGGCGCCAATGAGCTGCGCAGCGATATCTTTTTTGACAACTGTTCCTTTGACGGTGGCCTTACCGTCGTGGGTGACTATCACGCCATGATCAGCCTGGGCAGCGGCTGCTCTTTTGGTGAAGGCTCCGTTGTTACATACCGGGCGACCTCTTCTGCTGCCGCAAGAGAAGTCACGCTGGAGGATAACCTGGTCAAATTGTTTGTAGCCTGCGAAGGGGTCGACGTGGAGACGGAGTCGGCGATTGGCGTACTGACGGATGGCCCTGATATTGTCTTGAACGGCACGGCTTACAGCAAAAGCGACCTGGCACCCGACGCCGATTTCCTGGGTATATACAGCATTTATGAGGGCGACACAATGACATACCTCAAACTTGCAATCGGAGAAGATGACAGCGCAGAGATTTTGGACTGATTCCTCTGCTGCGCAGCAGGCCCTCTGCCTTTTGAAACGGCGGAGGGCCTGTTTTTTGCCCGGGAGCGCACATTTGGAAAGTGGCCCCTTATAATGGCTCCGGATTTCCAAGGGCAGACTGACCCATCAAAACTGTGGAAAGGCTGTGATCTCTGATGAAACGACAGATATCCCTTCTCCTGGCCGCCTGGCTGGCCCTCTCCCTGACCGCCTGCGGTCAGCAGCCCGTTGCCGCCACCGGGGACGGGGCGGAAGCCTGGACCTTCCCCACAGGCCCCGCGCCGGAGACCGAATATGAGCGGGCCTTCTGGTATGGCTTTGCTGCGGAGGATGAGGGCCGGGATAAGGGGACGGTCATCACAGAAGAGGAGATGGTGGGCCTGCTGACCCGGGTCATCGCTGCCAGCGGCGGGGATGTGGAAGGATGGAGCGAAATGACGGCCGGGGCGTCGGAGGAGGAAATTTACCGGGACTACGGGGCCATGCTCCTCCTCTACGCCGCCGAGCGGATGGGGGCCACGGACTTTACTGACGGCTTCGCCCCCTATCTCATGGGTGGCCGGACAGATGAGGATTGGGAGGCCTTCGGGACAGACATCCGGGGCGGCTATCCGCTCTTTGAGGAGGGGCCTGACCGGTGGGACCGCGTCTGTACCTCGATCTCCAGCCAGATGGGGGAAGGGGAGACGCTCAACTACCTGAACGCCAGCCAGAATTACGCCATCAGCCGACTGTCCCTCATCACCGGCGCGCCGCTGCTGGACTTCTCCTATGAAAGCTTTACCATGGAGCTGACACAGCCCCTGACCTATGAGGCCGGGGCAGTGGCGGCGGTGCGGCTGTTTGAGAGCATCCCGGAGACAGTCGCCCAGTTCCCGGAGGATGGGACGGTCAACGCCCGAGCGGAGGAGCTGTTCCGGGAGGGGCGGGCCCGGCTGGATGCCATTCTCGCAGCTGAGACCGATATTGTGAAGAGCGACACCTTTGTACCCGGCGAGACCTACACGGGGACAGCCTATTATATCGCCAACGACGGCGACGACAGTGCCGCCGGTACCAGTCCCGATGCTGCCTGGGCCACCATCGACCGGCTCAATGAGGCCGATCTAAACTATGGTGACGCCGTGTTTTTCCGGCGGGGCGATGTGTGGCGGGCCGTCCAGGTGGAGAGCCGTCCCGGCGTGACCTACTCCGCCTACGGCGAAGGGGAAAAGCCGGGGCTATACGGCTCGGTGGAAAACGGCGGAGGGGCAGAAAAGTGGTCCCTGTGGTACGAGGGGGAGGATGGCCGGAAGATCTGGGTTTATTACAGCAGACCTATCCCGGCGGCGGAATTTACAAAGGCATTTTTGAAGCCCTGCGCCCCGCACGCCCAGCCGTGGAGCGATCCCGACGGCAAGAGGGAGGACGGGAAAAAGGCATTGGGACTGTGGCGGAACGTATCCCGGACCAGGACCGGTTGAGCGGTGGAGCCACTGCTGAGGTACGCGCCGCGTACTGCTTATCTGAGGGGGTGTGCATGTGAACGCCAACAGACACTTGCGGTTGGGACAGCGCGATTGTGATTGTCGCTACTGGAATCAAACAGACAAATGGATTGTGTCCGGTCACTGGATCATTGAGATGGAGGAGGGCCAACCGGCCCGTATGTACTGTGACGACACCGCTCTGATCGCCCTGGGGGTCGCTCCGGGTACATCTCCCGAGAAATGCTACACCATGTGGCAGGAGAATATTTTTTCCTCTCACGTTGCGGAGATGCAGCGGCACATCTGTGCAATTATGGCGGGAGAACAGGGAGACATCACATATCCCTGGAAAAGCCCCACCGGCAGCACCATGTATCTGCGCAGCATCGGCGTACGGGATATGAGTTACCAGAAAGGGGTCCGGCTGGTGGGGACCTTTCAGGATGCCACCAGTGTGGTTTTCAGCGAACAGATCAGCCGGCACGCCTATCTGAAGTCTGACTTGCTGCTCCAGATCCTGGCGGATACCTTTGAGGCCGTGCATGTGATCCAGTTTGACAAAGGCTGCGTCATGCCGGTCCGCGCTGTCATGCCGCTCTTCTGGAAGGAGTCCGGATTGGACATTGCGCGTTATCTCGGGCTTTTGCCCAGCTTTGTCCCGCCCAAGGACTGCGAAGCCATCGAGAAGTGCGTTGCGCAGCGCAGGGCGCTGGACAAGAATGGAAATTTTGTGACCAGATGTTCGTGGAATTTCAAGGGCAGCGCCATAGAGAAAGACCGCTGGTATAACGTCCTCATCAGTTTGGACCCCAATGTCAGCAAAGACGACATGATCATCGCGTTCCGCGATATTTCCGAGGTGGAAAACAACAAGCACGCCGTCAGTACCCTGAGACACACATCAGAGATCGACGGCCTGACAAAGGTGTTCAACCGCACTGCCATTGAGCAGAAGATAAATGAGCATATTTCGGAGAACCCGGACGAGACCAGTCTGGTCCTGCTGCTCGACCTGGACAATTTCAAGGCGGTCAACGATATGTTCGGCCACATAGAGGGGGATAACCTCCTCATCGAAACGGCGGAAAAGCTGGAGCATTTCTGCCGCAGCACGGATAAGGTGGGCAGGCTGGGCGGCGATGAGTTCATTATCTTCCTGCGCTCGGTGAAAGAGAAGGACATTGACCCGCTGGTCTCACGGATCATTGAGCAGCTGAGGAAAAAGTACAGCAACCCTGAGGACGATTTTGAGGTGACTGCGTCCATCGGCATCGCGCATTACCCCAGGGACGGAGCCTCTTTTTCCGAGCTTTACCACTGTGCGGATATTGCGCTGTACGACGCAAAGCGCAGGGGCAAAAACCGCTACTCACGCTACCGGGACATGAGTCCGGGGAAAAACGGGTGCCAGCCGGTCTGACGCCAAAATGCCGCAATGCCGCTGCTGTACCGGAAGAAGAGCCCTTGCCCCAAGAACGATTCGCCGGCGCATGAGGCCCTGCTGACGAGGCGCTTCGGCTTGGGGTGAGCCCCACACGCCCTGTTGATTTTTTTCTTGACAACAGGGGGGCGGGGTGGTATAGTAGGACAAAATTTAATAACCTAAACCGTTGAAGCGGAGATAACGGCAACGATGCCTTTACAGAGAGCCTGTGATGCTGAGAGTCAGGCAAGAAACACGTTGTCAAATGGACCGCTGAGGGCGCGGGGAAATGTGGGGCTCCACAGAGTATTCCGCGACGTTGCAGGCAGACGTCATTTGCCGGGGATATGTTGGTATCCTGCTAAGTGCACGGGTCATACCGTGAATCAAGGTGGCACCGCGGATAATGTGTTTATTCGTCCTTGACAGATCGTATCTTTCTGTCAGGGGCGATTTTTTTACGCCTCCGGCAGAAAGGCCGGAGGCGTATTTTTTATTTGGAGGTGCACACCATGCAGATTCGCCCCACACTGGACCAGGTCAGGGAGATGGCTGCCGACGGCGCATATCGCGTGCTGCCGGTGAGCTGCGAGCTCCTGTCCGATTTCACCACGCCCATCGAGGTCCTGCGGACCCTGAAGCGCGTATCCACCCACTGTTACCTGCTGGAGTCGGCAGCCGGCCATGAGAGCTGGGGACGCTACACCTTCCTGGGCTTTGATCCCAAGCTGGAGATCACCTGTCTGAACGGTGAGATGAGGGCCGGGAGCCTCCGGTTCCGGACGGAGGACCCCTCCGCCTATCTGCGTCAGATCCTGGAGGATCACAAAAGCCCCAGGTTTGACCACCTCCCGCCCTTCACCGGCGGCCTGGTGGGGTATTTCTCCTACGACTACCTGGGGTACAGTGAGCCGTCGGTCCGCGCGGAGGTGGAGGACACCGAGGCCTTCCGGGACCTGGACCTGATGCTCTTCGACAAGGTCATCGCCTTCGACCACCTGCGGCAGAAGATCGTCCTCATGGTCAACATGTCCCTGGACGAGCCGGAGACCGGCTACCACAAGGCGGTGCTGGAGCTGGAGCAGCTGGCGGAGCTGCTGCGGAAGGGGGAGAAAAAGCGGGAGCCCGCCGGGCGGCTGCTGGGGGAGGTGACGCCCCTCTTTGACCGGGAGCGGTTCTGCGGCATGGTGGAGCGGGCCAAGGAACACATCCGGGAGGGGGACATCTTCCAGATTGTCCTCTCCAACCGCCTGTCCGCCCCCTTCGAGGGCAGCCTCCTCAACACTTACCGGGTGCTGCGGACCCTCAACCCATCCCCCTACATGTTCTATTTCTCCGGCACCGACGTGGAGGTGGCGGGGGCCTCCCCTGAGACCCTGGTGAAGCTGGAGGACGGGGTGCTCCACACCTTCCCCCTGGCGGGCACCCGGCCCAGAGGCAAGACCCCGGAGGAGGACAGGGCCCTGGAGGTGGAGCTGCTCTCCGACGAGAAGGAGCTGGCCGAGCACAACATGCTGGTGGACCTGGGGCGCAACGACCTGGGCAAGGTCAGCCAATTCGGCACCGTCCAGGTGGAGCAGTTCCACACCGTTGAGCGGTTCTCCCACGTCATGCACATCGGCTCCACGGTGCGGGGGGAGCTGCGGGCGGACAGGGACGCCCTGGACGCCATCGAGGCGGTGCTGCCCGCCGGGACCCTGTCCGGCGCGCCCAAGCTCCGGGCCTGCCAGCTGATCGCAGAGCTGGAGAACAACAAGCGGGGCATCTACGGCGGGGCCATCGGCTACATCGACTTTACCGGAAATATGGATACCTGCATCGCCATCCGCATCGCCTACCAGAAGAACGGCAGGGTGTTCGTCCGCAGTGGGGCGGGGATCGTGGCCGACTCGGAGCCGGAAAAGGAGTACCAGGAGTGCATCAACAAGGCCCAGGCGGTGGTCAGCGCCCTGAAGCTGGCCGGGGAGGTGGATCTATGATTCTGCTCATTGATAACTACGACAGTTTTTCCTACAACCTGTTCCAGCTGGTGGGGGAGCTGGACCCGGATATCCGGGTCATCCGCAACGACCGGTGTACGGTGGAGGAGATCGGGGCCATGCACCCCCAGCGCATCATCCTCTCCCCCGGACCAGGCAGGCCGGAGGACGCGGGGATTACCATGGAGACGGTCACCGCCCTGGGGCGGGACATCCCCATCCTGGGCGTCTGCCTGGGGCACCAGGCCATCTGCGCCGCCTTCGGCGCGACGATAACCTACGCCAAAGCGCTGATGCACGGCAAGCAGTCGGAGGTCCGGTTCGACCGGGACTGCCCCCTCTTCCGGGGCTGCCCGGAGACCGCCCCCGTGGCCCGGTACCACTCCCTGGCGGCAGAGCCGGACACCATCCCGGCCTGCCTGAAGGTCACCGCCCGAACCGCCGACGGCGAGGTGATGGCGGTGCAGCACACCGTCCACCCGATTTACGGCGTGCAGTTTCACCCGGAGTCCATTTTGACGCCCGACGGGAAAACCATACTGCGAAACTTCATAAAGGGGATGTAAGCCATGATCAAGGAAGCCATCGTCAAGATCGTCAATAAAGGGGACCTCACCTATGAGGAGGCCTACACCGTCATGAACGAGATCATGAGCGGCCAGACCACCCCCACCCAGAACGCCGCCTTCCTGGCAGCCCTCTCCACCAAGAGTGCCCGGGCGGAGACCACCGACGAGATCGCCGGCTGCGCCGCCGCCATGCGGGCCCACGCCACAAGGGTGGAGACCGGCATGGAGCTCTTTGAGATCGTGGGCACCGGGGGCGACAACGCCGGCAGCTTCAACATCTCCACCACCGCCGCCCTGGTGGCGGCGGCGGGGGGTATGAAGGTGGCCAAGCACGGCAACCGGGCTGCCTCCTCCCAGTGCGGCACCGCCGACTGCCTGGAGGCCCTGGGGGTCAACATCCACCAGAGCCCGGCCAAGTGCGTGGAGCTACTTCAGAAGGTGGGCATGTGCTTCTTCTTTGCCCAGGACTACCATACCTCTATGAAATATGTGGGGGCCATCCGCAAAGAGCTGGGCTTCCGCACCGTATTCAACATCCTGGGCCCCCTCACCAACCCCGGCACGCCCTCGCTGCAGCTGTTGGGGGTCTATGACGAGTATCTGGTGGAGCCCCTGGCCCAGGTGCTCATCAACCTGGGCATCAAGCGGGGCATGGTGGTGTACGGCCAGGACAAGCTGGACGAGATCTCCCTGAGCGCCCCCACCACCGTCTGCGAGATCCGGGACGGCTGGTTCAAATCCTCGGTCATCACCCCGGAGGACTTTGGGCTTGCCCGCTGCGCAAAAGAGGATTTGAAAGGCGGTACCCCCCAGGAGAACGCCGCCATCACCCGATCCATTTTGAGCGGGGAGCGGGGACATAAACGAAACGCCGTGCTCCTCAATGCCGGGGCGGCCCTGTACATCGGCGGCAGGGCGGACACCATGCAGGACGGCGTGGCCCTGGCGGCTGAGCTGATCGACTCCGGAAAGGCCGCCGCCGTCCTGGAGCGGCTGGCGGCGGTCAGCAACGGCTCGGAGGTGGGGGCATGACCATTCTGGACCAGCTGGCCGACCACGCCCGGGATTGGGTGGCGGCGGCCAAACGGGCCGTCCCCCCGGAGGAGCTGCGGCGGCAGGCCTGTTCTCTCCCCAAAGGGGACTTTGCCTTTGAGCGGGCCATGGGCAAGGAGGGGCTCTCCTTCATCTGCGAGTGCAAACGGGCCTCTCCCTCCAAGGGACTCATCGCCCTGGAGTTCCCCTACCTGCAAATTGCCAGGGAGTACGAGGCGGCGGGGGCAGACGGCATCTCCGTGCTCACCGAGCCCAAATGGTTTCTGGGCAGTGATCAATACCTTCAGGAGATCGCCCGGGCCGTCTCTGTCCCTTGCCTGCGGAAGGATTTCACGGTGGACGCATATATGATCTACCAGGCCAAGGTACTGGGGGCGTCGGCGGTGCTGCTCATCTGCTCCATCTTGACCCAGGGGCAGCTCACGGACTATCTGCACCTCTGCGACGAACTGGGCCTCTCTGCCCTGGTGGAGATCCACGACGAGGCAGAGGGGGAGACCGCCCTCCGGGCGGGGGCCAGGATGGTGGGGGTCAACAACCGCAACCTGAAGGATTTTTCCGTGGACACGGACAACAGCCGCCGCCTCCGGGCCATGATCCCCGACGACGTGCTTTTCATCTCCGAAAGCGGCGTCCGGGACAGCGGCGACGTGGCCCGGCTCCGGGCGCTGGGGGCCGACGGGGTGCTGGTGGGGGAGACCCTGATGCGAGCGGCGGACAAAAAGGCGGCTCTGACGGAATTGCGAGGTGGCGTATGACCATGACCGGAACAAAAATCAAGCTCTGCGGACTGTCCCGTCCCCGGGACATCCGGGCGGCCAACGCGCTGAAGCCCGAGTTTGTGGGCTTTGTGTTCGCGCCGCGCAGCCGGCGATATGTCTCCCCCCAACAGGCAAAGGCACTCAAAGCCCTCCTCTCCCCGGAGATCCGGGCGGTGGGGGTCTTTGTGGACGAGGAGGCCGAGCGGGTGGCCGAGCTCAACGGCAATATCATCCGCCTGGACCACAACCAG
>OGHJ01001817.1_pt1 | contig 20755 bp, 17 predicted proteins | sample 1571351 | NCBI WGS metagenome assembly OGHJ01 (sample SAMEA2582037, study PRJEB24529) | metagenome | biome: Human gut stool | place: China | collected 2011 | reverse complement strand
CCTTGGCCCCCTCTGCGAGGGGGCTCCCGCCGCAGCGGGTGGGGGAGAGAACCTTACGGCAACCCGAAATATTTCGGGCCATGGCAAGGCTCTCTCCCTCCGGCCCTGCGGGGCCACCTCCCTCGCAGAGGGAGGCAAGCAAGCCCGCAATCTAATTGTGAAACGGAATAATCACCTATGCTGATTCTAACCATCCTCCTCTCTCTCTCCCTCGCAGCCCTCTTTACAGTCCTGCCCGCCCGTATCCATCACCGCCGCTCCGTCCGCGCGGACCTGTACGCCGGGGCGGGGGTGTCGGCGCTGGTCTGGCTGTGGGCGGTCTGCGTCTGGTCCAAGCCCGGGCTGTCCGTCGGCTTTGACGCCTTCCGGCTGGCTGCGATTTTAATCATGCAGGCAATCGCCTGCGGTGTGGTCTGCGGCTTCCGGCTGCGCGGCACACTGCCGCGAAAGCTCCGCACCCCGGCGGCTGTCGGACTGCTGCTGGCCGCCAGCCTTGGAATAGAATTATTCGTCGGCAACCTGAACTGGCTGGCGACCCACAGCTACACGCCGGTTGACCTGCGCCCGTATCTGGTCAATGACGCAGACCCCGCCGCGCCGCTGACGCTGAACGATGAGCAGACAACGCTGGAATTTGCGGGCCTCGATTTTGCAATATACAACTTGCAGCTCGACGGCCTGACCTCGCTGGCCGACGGCAACACGCCGGAGCAGAAGAACGTTCTGCTGACCCTCAACGTTGCCGCCACCGATGAGGCCAGCTCGGTCTCCCGCCAGAGCTGGAACTGGGAGACCGCCCCCGCGTCCGCCCGCAGCCAGACCCACAGCCTTGACCTCTCCGGCAAGGCGTCCACCCTGACGCTGACGGCGTCGGGCTATACTGGCGAGTACCGCAGCTACCCGCTCAATGCTCAGCTGACCACGGTTTACGCCAACGCCCGCCGCCCGCTGGATTTCTCCGTCCTGCGCTTTGCGGTCATCTTCGCACTGGCGCTGGCGGCGTTCGCCCTGCGCCCGGCCAGTGCCGCGTGGCAGGACGCCTACCTGACCCACGAAAAGCAATACCGCCCGGCAGTGCTGGCCGTGGGGCTGGCGCTCTGCGCGGCGGCGTTCCTGGCGCCCTTCGGGGACCGCTTCAACGCGGGCGTCGCCACGAGCTTTTATAACACCCCCGACTGGTCGGGTACGAGCCGCATCGACTTCACCATGCACATCAACGACTGGGCGTCCAACGCCGGTGCCCAGTACGGTGCGCTGGCGCACAGTCTGCTGAATGGCCGCCTTGACCTTGAAAAGGACCCGCCCGCCGCTATGGCTGAACTGGAAAACCCCTACGACACCGCCGCCCGGCAGGCCGCCGCGCCCGATGCCCTGTGGGATGTGGCCTACTATAACGGACGATATTACGTCTATTTCGGCATCGTGCCCTGCCTTCTGTTCCAGCTTCCGTTTGAGGCGCTGACCGGCATCCGGGACCTGCCGCCTGCACTGCCGATGATTTTGCTTGCCTGGCTGTACATACTTGCCGTCTTTGGCTTTGTGAAGCAGGCTGTGCGCCGCTGGTTCCCGCAGGCAAGCGCCGCAGCCTACCTGCTCACCGCCGCGGGCGCGGCCTCGGGCACACAGATCTACTATCTGCTCCACCGCCCGTCGGTGTATGAGTACGCGATCCTCTGCGGTGCTACGTTCGTTTTGTGGGCACTGTGGCAGTGGCTGTGCGCCGCAAACACGCCGGTAAACCGCCGCAAAGCGCTGACTTTCCACCTCGCGTTCGGCTCTCTCTGCATGGCGTTGGTCGCGGGCTGCCGCCCCCAGATGGTGCTTTTTGCCGCGCTGGCCCTGCCCATCCTCTGGCCGCGCTATATCACGGAAAAGCGTCTGTGCACCCGCCGGGGCGCAGGGGAAGCCGCTGCGTTTATCCTGCCCGTTGTGCTTGTGGCCGTCGGCCTTATGTGGTACAACGCCGCGCGGTTCGGCTCGCCGTTTGACTTTGGTGCCAACTACAACCTGACCAGCAACGATATGACCCGCCGCGGCTTTGCCGTCGGGCGCATTGCCCCGGCAGCCGTGACCTTCCTCGCGGGCATTCCCGGTGTGCAGACGGTGTTCCCGTACCTGACTGCCACGCGGATGCAGACAAACTACATGGGCCTGACCATTACAGAGCTGTACTACGGCGGCGCATTCGCCTGCCTGCCGCTGCTGTGGGGGCTGGCTGCGCTGCCGCTGGCCCGCCGCCGGTTGGGCAGCCGCCGCGACCTGCGCACCGTCATCCGGCTTGTGCTCGTCTGCACGGCAGCGCTGGCCGTCGTAGACTGCCAGATGGCCGGAATGCTCTACCGCTACCAGAGCGACTGGCTCGGCCCGCTGCTGCTGGCGGCGGCGCTGGCGTGGCTCTTTGCGGAAAGTGTCCTGCAGGCCCGCCCCATCCCCGCGCTGACCAAAGCTCTGCGCACGGCGCTGCCGCTGGCCGTGCTGGCGGGCGTCTGCTACAATTTCTGTGTTTACTTTGCGGCGGAGCCGCAGCTGATGGGGCAGAACCCTGCCCTGTATGAAAATGTGAGCCGCCTGGTCCAGTTCTGGCTGTGACGGCGCACCCTAAAAAGGAAAAGGACGTATGGCTGACAAAAACATCTACACCGTCGTCGTGGCTGACGATGAGGACGAGCTGCGCGAGGCCGTCTGCACAATGATCCCCTGGGAGGCGCTCGGCTTCCACCTTGTGGGCAATGCCAGCAACGGGCTGGACGCGCTCGAGCTTGTCGAGCGGCTTGAGCCGGACCTGCTGCTGACCGACATCCGTATGCCGTTCATCTCGGGCATCGAGCTGGCGCGGCAGGTGCGCGAGATCCGCCCTGCGATGCACATTGCCTTTTTGAGCGGCTTCGACGATTTCGAGTATGCCAAGCAGGCCATCCAGTACAACATCATCAGCTACATGCTCAAGCCGCTGACGATGGACGGCCTGGCCGCCGAGCTGAAGGCCATCCACGAGAAGATCGACGCCCGCTATGCCGGCCTGCGCCGGGCTGACTCGGCCCATGCGGATCGCGCAGCGCTCATCATTCCGCTGGTACTGGCCCGTTATGAAAATGCCCCCGAGAATGTGGAGACGCGCCTGCGCCAGGCAGCGGTAGACTGCGGTCTGCTGCGCGGCACCGATGACCGCAGCACGCTGGTGGTGATGGTCGCGGCGCTGGACGGCCCGGTGGACTATGAGGCCGGGTTTACCCAGCTGGTGGAGCAGAGCGCCAACAAATATCTGCGGCATTTCGTATTTTATTGCTTCGGGCGTGCCGTGGCTTTGCTGCTGGGCAACCCCTCTGACTTTGATGAATACCTGCACATTCTGGCCGATGAGATCTGCCAGCTGGCGGACCGTGCCCTGGGACGCAGTGCCAGCGTCGGCGTCAGCCGTGAATTTGCCCGATTCAGCGACCTGAACGATGCCTACAAACAGGCGATCGAGGCCCTGCGCGCGGCGGCGGAAGGCGAGGGCGGCGTCAGCTTTACGGCGGACGCCCGCAAGACCGGCAGCCTGTGCGAACGCGCACTGGAGATCATTGAGCAGCACTACATGGACGAGGATCTGTCCCTTGCGTCGCTCTCTGCCATGCTGGACGTCAGCCCCAACCATCTGAGTGCCTGTATCAAAAAATCGGAGGGGGAGACCTTCATCAACATTCTGGTGCGCCGCCGCATGGAGACTGCCCAGACCCTGCTGCTGACCACCGACCTGCAAATTCAGGAGATCGCCCGGCGCTGCGGCTACACCGACCAGCATTATTTCAGCTATTGCTTTAAAAAGTACAGCGGTACGTCGCCTGTGGCGCTGCGCCGCGCCCGCGCCGCGGGGGAGGCCCGGCCGTGAAGCGCCCGCCCCGCACCGTAGTCCTGGCGGCAGCGCTGATCTCCGGCGTGGCCGTGGCGGCGCTGATCCTCTGCACCACGCTGTTTCTGCGCAGCTACCGCAGTGCTGTTGTGGAGGGCGCGCGCACGAACAGTGCCCAGGTCGTCAGCCAGGTTGCAGGCGCGGTGGATAACTACGTCAACACGATGGACAGCGCCGTCGGCATCGTGCTGGAACAGCTTGACAGTGAACCTGCGATGCGGGACGCATTTCTGAATGCCTTTCTGACAGCCCGGCCCGAGGTCGCGGCCATCACGACTTACGACGAAAACGGCAGTCTGTTGGACTGCTGGGCCCAGGCGGGCCGCACGCCGAAATCTGACATACTGCGCAACCTTTCCTTTGACCTGACCACGGCCCGGCGCCTGGGGCATGGCTACATCAGCACGCCGCATGTAGAGTCGATCTTTGACAGCTACTACCCGTGGGTCGTCTCGGTCATCCGCGCTGTGCCGGGGGACGGCGGCAGAAGCCGTTGGCTTGCGGTAGATTTGAGCTTCAAGGAGCTGGCCGCAACGATCAACAACGTCAGCATCGGTCAGCATGGCTACTGTTACCTGATGGATGAGCGCGGCAACATGGTCTACCACCCGCAGCAGCAGCTTTTGTATGCCGGGTTAAAGAAGGAGGAGGCCGGGCGTCTGGCCTGCCTCGGCGACGGCACCTACGTGGAGGACACGGTCATCTACAGCGTACAGCGTGTGCCGGGCAGCACATGGCGCGTCGTCGGTGTCAGCTACATTGACGAAACCGTCAATGAGAGCTTCCGGCAGATGGTGCGCATCACGGTTATCACGGCGGGACTTGTTTTTCTGGCCGCGCTGGCGGCGGGCTGGGTGCTGTCCCGCCTGCTGTCCCGCCCGTTGCAGCAGCTCGAAACAGCCATGGAGCAGTTTGAGCAGGACGCCGACCACTTTGCCTTTCAGGCCGTGCGCGGCACGCGGGAGGTGCAGAACCTCTCGGACTCCTTCGGCCACATGGTAGGCCGCATCCAGCAGCTTATGACCACCGTCCGCGAGGAGGAAATTGTCCTGCGCAAGACAGAGCTCAAGGCGCTGCAGGCGCAGATCAACCCGCATTTTCTCTACAATACGCTGGATTCCATCGCCTGGATGTGTGAGCGCGGCAAAAATGCCGATGCCGTCCAGATGGTCCATGCACTGGCGCGGCTGTTCCGCATCAGCATCAGCCGCGGGCATGAGCTGATCCCGATCGAAAAGGAGCTGCAGCACGCCGAGGCGTATCTGCAAATTCAAAAATACCGCTACAAAAACCAGTTTACCTACCACTTTACGGTGGACGAGAGCTGCCTGCACTGCCTGTGCAACAAGATCACACTGCAGCCCATCATTGAGAACGCCATTGTTCACGGGCTGGATCTGATGGTTGATTCCGGCCACATTGAAATCACCGTAAAGCCCGACGGGGATGATATTCTGCTCATCGTCGCGGACGACGGCATCGGCATGGAGCCGGAGCAGGTCGCGGCCCTCTTGCAGAATGAGCCGAGTGACCGCACCGGCATCGGCGTCAAGAACGTCAATGACCGTCTGCGCATCTACTTTGGCGCGGACTACGGTATCTCCATTGAAAGCGCCCCCTACGAGGGCACTACGGTGACGATCCGCACCCCGCGCGTGCCGGAGGACAGGGAGGGCGACTATGACAAAAACCATTAAACGTCTGCTGCCCGCGGCCCTGGCCGTGCTGCTGGCAGGCTGTGCCATGCAGCCCGTGGACAGCACAACGACCCGCTACAGGGTCGCGCTCGTAGCCAAAAACAATCGGGATTCCGAGTTCTGGGACGCCGTCTTTACCGGGGCAGAGGCCGCCGCTACGGAATATAACCTGCAATTGACCATAACGGCCCCCGACGATGAGGAGGACTATGCGGCGCAGAACCAGCTGATTGCCGATGCCGTTGAGGACGGCGCACAGGCTATCGTTTTCTCCGCCATTGATTATGAAGCCAACGCCGCCGCCATTGATGCCGCCGCCGCAGCGGGCGTGACGGTCATCAGCGTGGATTCCGCGGTGAACTCTGACAACGTTGCGGCCTACATCGGCGCGGACAACTACGGCGCAGGCCGGATGGCGGCCCAGAGCGCACTGGACGGCACAGCAGGGACGCTCTGCGTCGGGCTTATCAACTATGAGGTCAACGGCGCCAACGGGCGGGACCGGGAGCAGGGTGCGCGCGATGCTTTTGCGGAAAGCGGACGCGCCAGGATCACTGCCGCCGTGTCAACACACCCCAACGCCGCCAGTGCCCGCGCGGACACGCTGGCCATGCTGCGCACCCACCCGGAGATCAACGTGCTGATCGCCCTCAACGAGACGACTGCCGTCGGCGCGGCGCAGGCTGTCCAGCAGATGCAGCGCGCCGACGACCTCTGGCTCGCGGCGTTCGACTCGAACATCGAGACGATTGACGCCCTGCAGACCGGTACGGTGGACGCGCTGATCGTGCAGAACACCTACGGTATGGGCTATTTCGGCGTCGAAAGCGCCTACAAGCTGCTGGCCGGGCAGGGGAGCAGCGTCGAAAAATCGAACATCACCGCCACCCGCACCATCACCCGGGAAAATATGTTTGCCATGGATAAGCAAAAGGTCCTGTTCCCGTTTGGGTGACCCCCCGAAGCCCGGCCCCTACGAGCCTACCGCCAAAGCCCTTCTCCCACTTCGGAGAAGGGGCTTTTTTATTTTTCCATCACCCGCAAAAATCTTACAAAATGAAAACAACAAACACCCTTTTGTTACTTTTACTGCGCATTATGCACAAAAACAAACGCTTTCGACTGGCGAAACTGCCTGAAACGGTGAAAATTTCCACCCGTAGTCGGTGAAATTTCACCTTGTTTTTTCACCAGTCCCCGAGTATTATAATAACTGTCAACAGGGTTCGCTCCTCTACAAGCGACCCGCCCGAAAATCTACTGCATATCTAAAAAAGAAGGAGAAACTCATTATGAAAAAGTTTGCTGCTCTGGCCCTTGCAGGTTGCATGGCCGTCTCTCTCGCCGCCTGCGGCGGTTCCGCCTCCACTTCCACCGCTGCTTCGGAGTCCACGGCTCCCGCAGAGTCCACCTCTGCTGCAGAGTCTGCTGCTGAGTCCGCAGCCGAGAGCGTTACCGAGGCCACTCAGGGCGGTAAGGTCGGCGTCTGCATCTACAAGTTCGACGATGCCTTCATGACCACCTACCGTAATGCTCTGCAGGAGATCCTCGAGGGCAAGGGCTACGAGGTCACCATCGTCGACGGCAACAACGACCAGGCTAAGCAGAACGAGCAGATCAACACCTTCATCACCCAGGGCGTTGACGCACTGATCATCAACCCCGTTATGACCTCCGCTGCCGACCAGATCATCTCCACCGTCAAGGGTGCCGATGTTCCCACCGTTCTCATCAACCGTGAGCCCACCGCCGATCAGATGTCCGCTTATGACAAGCTGGTCTACGTCGGCTGCGACGCTGCTCAGTCCGGCACCTTCCAGGGCGAGCTGATCCTCGACACCGAGAACAAGGGCGACATCAACGGCGACGGCAAGGTTTCCTACATCATGATCCAGGGCGACCCCGAGAATATCGATGCTCAGCTGCGTACCGAGTACTCCGTCAAGGCTCTGACCGATGCCGGCGTTGAGGTTGAGCAGCTTGACCTGCAGCGCGGTGACTGGGACCGTAACAAGGGCCAGGAAATCTGCCAGAACGACCTTGCCAAGTACGGCGATCAGATCGAAGTTGTTTTCTGCAACAACGATGATATGGCTATCGGTGCTCTGCAGGCCATTCAGGCTGCAGGCCGTACCGTCAACAAGGACATCTACCTCGTCGGTGTTGACGCTCTGGACGCTGCCAAGAACGAAGTTGCCAACGGCAACATGACCGGTACCGTTCTGAACGACGCCAAGGGCCAGGCTACGCAGGCTGTTGCTTCCATGGAGGAGCTGCTGGGCGGCAAGACCTTCGAGGCCGACCACCAGAGCGTCTACGTTGACTACGTCAAGGTCACTCCTGACAACGTCAAGGACTTCCAGTAATTTAAAAAAAGCCACAGCTTAAACCAGAACAACCGGGGTGCGTGTGCGCAGGCGCACGCACCCTTTTTTCGTGAAAAGGTTACAAAAGATTAAAGGGGGCCAGCGAATTGTCAGAGTACCGCTTGGAGATGTGTGATGTCGTCAAGACGTTCCCCGGCGTCAAGGCACTGAATCACGCACAGCTGAAATTGAAACCCGGCACCGTCCATGCGCTGATGGGAGAAAACGGCGCGGGCAAGTCTACCTTGATGAAGTGCATGTTTGGTATCTACCACATGGACGAAGGCAAGGTCATTTATGAGGGACAGGAGGTCCAGATCAAGGGACCTCTGGATGCACTGAACCGCGGCATTGCGATGGTGCACCAGGAACTGCAGCCCATCCCGGAGCGTTCCATCGGCGAGAATATCTACGTTGGGCGCTATCCCACCAAGAAATACGGACCCGTCACCGTCATCGACCACGACAAGATGTACGAGGATGCGGCCAAGGTCCTGAAGGAAGTCCATCTGAATTATGATCCGCACGCAAAGCTCGGAACCTTGAGCGTTTCCCAGATGCAGCTGGTTGAGATCGCCAAGGCGGTCTCCGCAGACTGCAAGGTGCTGATCCTCGACGAGCCGACCTCCTCGCTGACGGCAGCTGAGGTCGAGGCACTGTTCACCATCGTGAACGAGCTGCGCGCCAAGGGCGTTTCCATCGTCTACATCAGCCACAAGATGGACGAAATTCTTCGCATCAGCGACGAAGTCACGATCATGCGTGACGGCCAGTACATCGGCACCTGGGAGGCCAAGGAACTGACCACCGATATGATCATCACCAAGATGGTCGGACGTGAGCTGTCGAACCTCTACCCGCCGCGCTCGAATACGCCCGGTGAGGTCGTGTTTGAGGTCAAGGACTTCACGTCCATCAACCCCAAGAGCTTCCGTCACGTCAACTTCAACGTCCGCAAGGGCGAGATCCTCGGCGTTGCGGGTCTGGTCGGTGCCCAGCGCACCGAGCTGATGGAGGGTCTGTTCGGTCTGCGCTGCCACACGTCGGGCACCATCACCTATAAGGGCAAGGAACTGACAATCAACCAGCCGCAGGACGCCATCAAAAACGGCATCGCCATGCTGACCGAGGACCGCCGCGCCACCGGTATTCTGGGTGTGCTTTCCATTGCGGATAACGTCTCCATTGCATCGCTGAACAAGTATCTGATCGGCGGCATCATGCTGGACGACAACAAAATCGAAAAGCTCGTGCAGGATAATGTCGCCAAGCTGTCCATCAAGACGCCGTCCTCCAAAACGCAGATTCAATCGCTGTCCGGCGGTAACCAGCAGAAGGTGCTGATTGCCCGCTGGCTGGCCAACGACCCCGATGTTTTCATCATGGACGAGCCGACCCGCGGCATCGACGTCGGTGCAAAGTATGAAATTTACTGCATCATCGCCGAGATGGCCAAACAGGGCAAGAGCATCATCATGATCTCCTCCGAAATGAGCGAGCTGATCGGCATGTCTGACCGCATCATGGTCATGTGCGATGGCCGCTGCACCGGCTTTATCGACGGTGATAAGGCGAATCAGGAGAACATCATGACGCTGGCTACCCAGTTTGAATAAGGAGGAATCCGAAAATGGAGAAAAAATTCGACTTAAAAAAATTCCTGTCCAATAACGCGATCATTATTCTGATCATTTTGCTGGCCCTCTTCGTCGGCTGCACGACCCAGAACTTCTTTACCGAGACAAACGGCAAAAACCTGCTGCTGAACGTCGCCCCGCGTTTCATCATCGCCTGCGGCGTTTCGGGATGCCTGATTACCAAGGGCACTGACCTGTCCGCCGGCCGCCAGGTCGGCCTGGCCGCCTGCTTCTCCGCCATGCTGCTGCAGAGTGTTGACTACTCTGCCCGCATGCTGCCCTGGCTGCCCGATATTCCGTGGCCCGTGGCCCTGCTGATCGTCATGGCGATCATGGCCTGCTTCGGTGCCATCAACGGCTGCATTATCGCATTCCTGAAGGTTCCTCCTTTCATCGCTACGTTGGGCATGCAGACCATCGTTTACGGCCTGTGCTCCGTCATCACCAACAACCAGCCCATGGGCGGTTACAAGCAGAGCTACCTGACCGTTGCCAGCGGCACGCTGGGCCCCATCCCGTTCCTGGCCATCTTTGCGCTGATCGTCGGCATCTTCTTCTGGTTCCTGTACAATAAGACCCGTCACGGCAAGTACATGTACGCCATCGGCGGCAACGAGAACGCCGCTCAGGTTGCCGGTGTCAACGTCACCGCGTCCCTGATCCGCATCTACATCCTGGCCTCCTGCATGTATGCTCTCGGCGGCTTCCTCGTCGGCGCAAAGGCCGGCGGCGCTTCCACCAACACCGGCAACGGCTATGAGCTGGAAGCTATCGCAGCCTGCACCATCGGCGGCGTTTCCACCAACGGCGGCGTCGGCAAGGTCTCCGGCGTTCTGGTCGGTGTTCTGGTCTTTGAAGTCCTGAAGATTTGCCTGCAGTTCCTCGGCGTCGACCCCGCTTACACCTACATTGCACAGGGCCTTGTCATCGTCATCGCCGTTGCCCTTGACCTGCGCAAGTACCTGGCCAAGAAGTAATATGGAAGAAGAAAAAACCACCTCTGAAACGCAAAAGTCCGATTCCCGCCCGGATCACAGCCAACTGAACGCCTTTGAGAATTTCTATGAGAAGTTCCGCAAAGTGCCGCTGAAATACATTGATGTCTTTATCGGCGTCTGCGTAGCCGCACTGGTCATCGTTGTGCTGGTCGGCATCCTCAAGAGTAAGGGGATACTGTAAAAAAAGAAGCACCGTTCACGGAGAAAAATCTCTGTGAACGGTGTTTTTTTGTGCTTTAGCAGAGCTGTAGGGGCCGCACATGTGCGGCCCGCAACCTTGCATTTACAGCGCGGCTGCCTTCTAGCCGAGAGGCGGATATGGAATTTGCCCCTATTATTTTTTGATCACCTTTTTCTTCTTCCTGACACTGTACCCAAAGCTGCCCAGCTTTCTTCCCAGCGCCAGATAATCCCCGTGGCTGTAGACGATCAGCTTCGCCTTGTTCAGGCACAGCTTGCCACTCTCGTCCAGCAGCCGCTCGTCCACATCCACGGCGACGCACTCGGCCAGAAACAAATCATGCGAACCCAGCGGAATGACCTGCGTGACCTTGCACTCCAGATTCACGGGGCTTTCCTCCACCAACACCGTGCCGACCTTGGCCGCAGGGACAGCGGTCAGGTGCATGGCAGCGAACTTGTCCACGTCGCGCCCGCTCTTGACACCGCACCAGTCGATGGCGCGGACAAGGCCCTCGGTGGGCAGGTTCACGACGAACTCGCCGCTTTCTTTAATTAGATGGTGGCTGTACCGCTCGGGCCGCACGCTGATGGACAGCATCGGCGGCTGGGTGCAGATCGTGCCGGTCCAGCCCACCGTGATAAGGTTCGGCTTCTCCGGGGCCCCGCAGCTGACCAGTACGGGCGGCTCCGGGTTCAGCAGGGTAGACCCCTTCCATACCTGTCGGCTCATTGCGCATCCTCCTTGATCTCACCAAAGTTCGGCGTTGCATCGCTGATAATATACCGCGGGCGGTGCTTGGATTCCAGATAAATTTTACCGATGTACTCCCCGATAACGCCCAGACAGATCAGCTGTACGCCCGACACAAAGCAGATGATGCTTGTCATCGAGGCCCAACCGGACACGGTCAGGCCGAGCGCGGCCTCGATGACGGCCCACAGCACGCCGATAAAGCTGACGAGCGCCACAAACACGCCGAAGCCTGTGATGAATCGGATGGGTTTGATGGACAGGCTCGTGATGCCGTCAAACGCCAGCGCCAGCATTTTGGACAGGGGATAGTGGCTCTCGCCCGCCATGCGCTCATGGCGCTCGTAGGTCACGCAGGTGGACTTGAAGCCGACCAGCGGCACCATGCCGCGCAGGAACAGGTTGACCTCCCTGAACCGGGCAAACTCCTCCAGCACGCGGGCGCTCATCAGGCGGTAGTCCGCGTGGTTAAAGACGACCTCCGCGCCCATGGCGTTGAGGATTTTATAGAAGCTCTCCGCGGTAAAGCGTTTAAAAAACGTGTCTGTCTCGCGCTTGCTGCGCACGCCGTACACGACGTCGCAGCCGTCGCGGTAGGCGTCCACCATGGCGTCCATCGCGTTGATGTCGTCCTGCCCGTCGCAGTCGATGGAAATCGTAATGTCGCAGCGGCTTTTGGCCTCCATCAGGCCCGCCAGCACGGCATTCTGGTGGCCGCGGTTGCGGCTCTGGCAGATGCCGACGTAATGCTCGTCACTGGCGGCCAATTCGTTGATGATTTCCCAGGTCCGGTCCTTCGAGCCGTCGTTCACAAACAGCACGCGGCTGTCGGGGCTGATCTTGCCCGCGGCGGCCAAATCGTTAATTTTCTGCAAAAACATAGGCGCAGTGATGGGCAGCACCTCCTGCTCATTGTAGCAGGGGATGACGATGTACAAAATCGGGTCGGTACGGTTGTTCATACAAATAACCTCAATATGTTAAAATTGCGGGCAGGCGGCGTGGAGGCGCTCGGGGTCGGGCAGCTTAAAGCTGCCGCGGAACAGCTCGATCAGCCCCTCCTCCTGCATCCGGCTCAGCTCGCGGGAGAGCGCGCTGCGGTCACAGTTCAAAAACGCGGCCAGCTCCGTGCGGGTCATGGCGGTGGAAAACGTATCCGCGCCGCACCGCTCGCGCTGTTCCAGCAGCCACATGCAGATGCGCCCGCGCAGGCTCTTGCAGCAAATCAGCTCCAAACGGCGGTCCAGCGCAAAATATTTGTCGCTGATGGTCTCCAGCCAGTTCTGCAGCAGCTTCAGGTGTGCGCTGTGCAGCGCGGCGCAGGGGCGCAGCAGTGCCTCGCAGGGAAGATACAGTGCCAGACAGGCCTCGGCGGCGGAGACATTGACGGGGCTGCGGCTGCGCCCGCCCGCCAGCACGTCGGCAAAGACGCCGCCCGGCCCCATACGGGCCATGACGACGGTAGAGCCGTCGGCCAGCGGTTTGCTTGCCGTGATAGCACCTTCCAGCACAAGGCCGACTTCGTGGGTCTCGTAACCTGCCATCAGCAGCAGCTCGCCTTTGGCGTAGCGGCGCACCCGCGGCGCAAAGCAGGCCATCAGCGTGTCCAGCTCGGCGTCCGTCATGCCGCGCAAAAGGCTTGTGCGGCGCATCGTTTCGTAGTAGGGTGTGTAGTCCATACAGCTCCTTGCAAACGGTTGAGAAGGGTATCTGTTGCACGGGCAACAGACAATTCACATTTATTATAGTATAGTAGGGCCGCAAAAGCAACAAGGAGGATAAGATTTTATGAAACTGAAACGTATTTTCGCCGCTGTAACGGCGTTTGCTTTGTGCGCCTCTCTGGCAGGCTGCGGCGCGGCCACGACTGTGAGCGAGTCTACCGCAGAATCTGCCGCTGAATCCGCCGTCGAGGCAACCCCCGCCGTCACCGAGGCCCCCGCTACTGAAGAAACCGCCGATGCATCCGAGGCCGCCCTGCGCATCGCGGGCCTGAAGGGCCCCACGACGATGGGCCTCGTCAACCTGATGAGCGACGAGGTCGCCTCCAACTACAACTTCACGATGTACGGCGCTGCCGATGAAATCGTGCCGCTGCTGGTCAAGGGAGACTTGGACGCCGCCGCTGTGCCCGCCAACCTCGCCGCCACGCTCTACAACAAGACGAACGGTGCAGTGGAAGTTGCCTGCATCAACACGCTGGGCGTGCTCTACATCGTCGAGAACGGAGAGACCGTCAACTCTGTCGGGGATCTGAAGGGCCAGACCATCGTCACCACCGGCAAGGGCGCTACCCCCGAGTACGTTCTGCGCTACGTCCTGACCGAGAACGGCGTTGACCCCGACAGCGACGTTACCATCGAGTATTGCAGCGAGGCCACCGAGGCCCTGAGCAAGGTCCAGGCGGGCGAAGCCACCATCGCCATGCTCCCTCAGCCCTTCGTCACCAGCGCCATGTCCCAGGTAGAGGGTCTGCGCGTTGCGCTTGACATGAACGAGGAATGGCAGAAGGTCGCCGGCTCCAAGCTGGTCACCGGCGTTCTGGTCGTCCGCAAGGATGCCGTTGAGAACGACCCTGAGGCTTTTGCCGCCTTCATGGATGGCTATGCCGCCAGCGTCGAGGCCGCAAACTCTGACCTCGAGGGCACCGCAGCCCTCTGCGAGCAGTACGGCGTTGTCGCCAAGGCTGCACTGGCCCAGAAGGCCCTGCCGCAGTGCAACATTGTTTTTGAGACCGGCGACGAGATGAAGACCGACCTCGAGACCTACTTCAAGGTTCTGTACGCCGCCGACCCCGCCAGCGTGGGCGGCGCCCTGCCTGCCGCCGACTTCTACTATGCAGGCTAAATCCCCCCGCAGAGGCGGATGCTCGCATCGACCCGCCGCTGCTGCTGCGGGCGGATGCAAGCATCCGCCCCAGCAAACGCCGCTGTGGCAAAAGGCTGCCGCCATCCTTGTGTGGATTCTGATTTGGCAGCTTGCCGCCATGGGGCTGGGACACGGCGGGCTGTTTCTGGCTACGCCCCTGCAGACACTGGGGGCGCTGGTACAGCTGGCACCCACAGCTGTATTCTGGCAGCGCATCGTGTTCAGTGCGCTGCGCATAATGGCGGGCTTCCTGCTGGCAGCAGCAGGGGGCCTGCTTCTTGGCGCAGCGGGCGCACGTTGGCACTGGGTACGGGTGTTCATTGACCCTGCCATGCAGCTGATCCGCGCCATGCCCGTCGCCAGCTTTGTCATTCTGGCGCTGCTCTGGGTGCGCAGTGCGAACCTGTCGGTCATCGTCAGCTTTACCCATGTGCTGCCCGTCGTCTATGCGGGCGTGCTGGGCGGCATTGCCGACACCGACCCGAAGCTGCCGGAAATGGCGAAGGTCTACCGCCTGCCGCTCACCGCGCGGCTGCGGTACATCTGGCTGCCCGGCATCTTCCCGTCCTTCTGCGAGAGCTGCATCGCCGCCATGGGCATGTGCTGGAAGAGCGGCGTCTCCGCCGAGGTCATCGGTCTGCCGGACCACAGCGTTGGCGACGCGCTCTACCGCGCGAAGATCACCCTGTCCACGCCGGATGTGTTCGCGTGGACGCTCGTCATCGTGCTGCTGTCGGCGGCGCTGTCTGCGGCAGCGGCGGCCCTGCTGCGCACGGCCAAGACACGTCTTTGCGGGGAGGTGCGCGTGTGAGCATTGTGATAACCGATCTCTGCAAAAGCTTCGGCAGTACGCCGGTTTTGCAGCGCTTTACCTGGACGGTGGAACGCCCCATGGTGCTGATGGGCCGCTCCGGCTGCGGCAAGACCACGCTGCTGCGCATCCTGCTGGGACTGGAGTCCGCGGACTCCGGCACAGTGACCGGCGTCGAAACGCCCGCCGCCGTCTTTCAGGAGGATCGCCTCTGCCCGCAGCTGACTGCCGCCGCCAACCTGACGCTGACCGGCCACGGCCTGACGCCGCAGGATGCCGAGCGTGAGCTGCGCACCCTTGGCTTTACGGATGCCGAGCTGGCGCTGTCTGCGGCGCGGCTCTCTGGCGGGCAGAAGCGCCGTGCCGCTCTGCTGCGTGCGCTGCTCTGCCGCGATGCGAAAACGCTCTTGCTGGACGAGCCCTTCACCGGTATGGACGCCGAGCTTGTCGAGGACGCCGTCGCCGCCACAAAACGGCTGGCGGGGGAGCGCCCCACGATCCTCGTCACCCATGACCGCACCGCCGCCGACCTGCTCGGCTGGCCGGTGAGAGAAGTATAAAAGTACAAAAAACGCACACGCGGAAATTTTCCGCGTGTGCGTTTTTTGCTGAGCCAAAAGGCTTCCCCCTCGGGGGAAGCTGTCACCGCAGGTGGCTGATGAGGGCGGACTCTCCCGCGGCAGCCCGTTACCGGGCAATTCCGGCAGCTCTGCCCTCATCCGGCCCTTGCGGGCCACCTTCCCCCTGGGGGAAGGCTTTGCTTACATCAATTCCTCCAATATCGCATTCTGCACGACCATCCCGGCGGGGGTCAGGCGGAACACCTCTCCGTCCCACACGGCGTACCCGTGCCCGACGCACTGCCGCATAAAGACGCGCTGTGCCGCCGTAAACCGTCCGCCTCGGCGTTCATACGCAGGGATATTCAGCCCGCTGACCAGCCGTAGCTGCATCAACAGATAATCCTCCGACGTGCAGTCGCCCTCGTGCTGCTCGGCCACGGTACCCGCGATAAATCCCTGCACGTCGTCGGGCCAGAACCGCCGTACATTGCCCACACAGCTGTGGGCGGCAGGGCCGACGCCCCAATAATCGCTGCAGTTCCAGTACAAAAGATTGTGCCGCCCCTCGTGGCCCGGGCGGGCAAAGTTGCTGATCTCATACTGCCGGTAGCCTGCGGCCTCGAGCTGCTGCACGGCATACAGGTAAAAATCTGCCGCCGCGTCGCCGTCGGGCAGACCCGCGGGCGGATTGCGGTAAAACGCCGTGCCCGGCTCTACCTTTAATAAATAGGCTGAAATATGCGTGCAGCCGCCGTCCCGCAGCAGGGCCAGCGTGCGGTCGAATTCAGCGTTTGTGTACTCCGGCAGCGCCAGCATGATGTCGCCGCAAATTTCAGGAAAGCCCGCCTCCCGCGCCCATGTCAGCGCCTGCGCGGCCCCGGCGGCGGTGTGGGTGCGGCCCAACCGGCGCAGCTGCGCGTCGTCGGCGCTCTGCACGCCAAAGCTGATGCGGGTCACGCCTGCTGCCCGGAAGCCCCGCAGCGTCTCCGGTGTGACAACATCGGGGTTGGCCTCCAGCGTGATTTCCGCGCCGGGCAGGGGATTGGCAGCCTCGATCAAAGCCGCCGCCTGCGCGGGCACCAGCAGTGCCGGGGTGCCGCCGCCAAAGTACAGCGTGTCGGGGCGGCGGGTGTTTTTCGCCAGTTCCCGCAGCAGCGCGTCCACGTAGCTCTGCGGCACGCCGCGCGCACCGGGAGCTGAATAAAAATCGCAGTAGCGACATTTTGCCTTGCAGTAGGGAATGTGCAGATAGATGCCGAACGGTGTTGCTTCAGACATGGTGTACCTTATGCTTCCGGGATGCCGTCCTTGAAGAAGCACAGCATCTGATTTTCAAAAAAGTTGACGCGCTCATGCACGTATTTGGGGTAGAGCTTCCACTGCTTAGGACAGGTCAGGCGGTTGTAAATCGCGGCCTGACCCTTGGGCGGGGCGTACTCGTCCATCAGACAGGTGCCCAGCAGCACCTCGGCACGGCAGAGCGGTGCGAAATTCGCTGCATCCAACTCGTCGTATCCGGGCAGACCAAGGCCGGCAAAATCTCCCGGCAGAGGATTCAGCGCTGCGCAGCGGGACACTGCAGGGCAGAGCGACGCTGCCAGCAGCGCCAGTCCGCCGCCGAAGCCCTCGCCAAACGTGTACACGCGGCCTGTATCCACCCACGGCAGCGCCAGCGCGGCCTTTGCCACGGCCAGCGCGTCGAGACAGCGCTGGCGGAAAGCCGCCTGTGCGGGCTGCACCTTCCAATCCTCCCGGAACGGCTCGGCCTCCGGCGCGACAACGCCGAAGCCCAGCGCCAGAAACCGCGTCATATGGTGCCAGCCGCGCACGCCGCGGTTCAGGTCGTGGTACATCAGCAGCAGCGGATGCACTCCGTCTGCGGCGGGGCGGATGACCCGGGCCGTGACGCTGCGCCCGTCAAAGGTGACAGTCAGCCGCTCATACACGCCGCAGGGGTTGCCGAATGCGACGGGCGCACAGCTTACCGCGGGGTGCAGTGCCGCCGCAGTCTCCTGCCAGCGCTGCGCAAAATCAGCGGGGGCCTGCGTCTGCCCGGTGTAGCTGCGCAAAAATGCCTTTTGCTCTGTGATGGTCATAGCACAGCCTCCTTGCTGGTGAAAAAGTCCAGCAGCATATCGTCAAATTCCGGGATCTCCTCATGCCCGTACCCGGGGAAGAGATACCGCTTCTTGGCGCAGTGCAGATTGTTGTACACGGCGCACTGGGTCTGCGGCGGGCAGATAACGTCATCCAATCCCGTGCCGAACAGCACCGGGCAGCGGATCATCGGCGCAAAGTTTTTGCTGTCAATGTAGCCCAGCTGGCGGAACCACCGGTTCTGCTGGTGCTCGTCGGCGTCAAACCAGCGGGCGTAGTAGCGCAGACCCTCATAGGCGATCTCGTCCGCGCCAAGGTCCCACACGAGCTTGAAATCGCTCAAAAACGGGTAGAGGATGGCCGCGCGGTCAATAAGCTCCGGGTTCAGCGCCGCACAGGCCAGACCCAGCCCGCCGCCCTGCGAACCGCCGTTGACAAAGACACGGCTCGTGTCGATGCCGTCCAGCTCCCGCACCAGGCGGCAGAGGATGCGGATGTTCTGGTGCAGCCGCACATAGTACATCCGCTCCGGCGGGCCGTCCAGCCCGGCAATGATATGCCCGGACACGGTGGTGCCCAAAAAGCCGCCGACATCCTCACTGTAGCCGGCCTGACCGGGGCAGTCCATGGCAATCAGCGCCATGCCCATGCCCGCGAACGACGCCTGCTCGGCAAAGCTGCGGGATGCGCCGGGGTAGCCGTGAAACTGCAGAACCAGCGGCATCGGCTCGCTCCGGCGCGGGCGTAAAAACTTTGCGTAAAGGCGTGCGCCCTCCATGCCGGTGAACCACAGGTCCAGAAACTCGCAGCTGTCCCAGCTCGGGACCTCCTGCGCCTGGGTGACGGTGTAGTGCAGCGGCACCGCGTCAGCCTCGGCCATCCGCGCCTGCCAGAAGCTCTCAAAATCGTCGGGGCGCGGGGTGGCACCGTAGTAACCGCCCAGGGCCTCGATTTCGGCTGCTGTCATAAAAATCACATCCCTTTATATAAATGTAAACGGAAAGCATTATTTGCTATTATAGCACAGAAAGCACTGCCTGACTATAGTTTTAAAAAGAAGCAAATTTCACAATTTCTTGATGATTTACGGTGAAAAACACGCTATAATACTGCCTAGAGAAAGGGGATTGCAACTATGAATCGCAATTATTCTGATATTTCGTATGCGGAAAGCCCCTTTGGTACGCTTTCCGAGTTTCTGTCCAAGACCTTCGGCTGGATGTTTGCCGGTCTGCTGGTCACGTTCCTGGTCGGCATCGGCGCAGTGACGACGGGGCTGATCTACCCGCTCATCACCTCGGGCCTGTTCATCCTGACCTCCATCGCGGAGCTGGTGCTGGTGTTCGTGCTGTCGGCCCGGGTGCAGACGCTGCAGCCGTCCACGGCCACGGGCATCTTCTTCGCCTACGCGGTGCTCAACGGCCTGAATCTGAGCTCCATCTTCCTCGCGTATGACTTCGGCAGCCTGATTCTGGCGTTCCTCGTCGGTGCGGTCTACTTCGGCGTTATGGCGGTGTACGGCAACGTCACCAACCGTGACCTGACCGGCTGGGGCCCCAAGCTCATGGGCGGTCTGGTTGCCCTGATCGTCTGCGGCCTGGTGGGCGGGCTGTTCAGCTTGTTTGGCTTTGGCTTCGGCATCATGGACCTTGTGCTCTGCGCCGTCGGTCTGCTGATCTTCATGGGCCTGACCGCCTATGACACCCAGATGCTGAAATACTACTACTCCTACTTCGGCGGCGACGCGGCCATGCTGCACAAGTCCTCCATCATCGGTGCGCTGAACCTCTACCTTGATTTCATCAACATCTTCCTGTATATCCTGCGTATGCTGGGCCGCAGAAGCAACGATTAAAAAAATCCTAAAATAATTTCAAAAAACCGCTTGACATTTGAAAAACGGTTTGCTATAATAAATGGCGTCGTCAGGAGCGCACGAAACACAAACGCTTCGAAGCGACGCCAGCTATGGGGGATTAGCTCAGCTGGGAGAGCGCTTGCATGGCATGCAAGAGGTCACCGGTTCGATCCCGGTATTCTCCACCACAAAGACCTGTCAGAGAAATCTGACAGGTCTTTTCTTTTAGTTTAAACATGCGGAAAAATCAAAACCCGTCGATCAGACGCTCGGCAATGGGGGAGATGAACAGCACAAAAAACAGTACGCCAAGCCCCGTGATAAGGCTGGCTGCGTCGCCGCCGATGTACCACCCCAGCGGGAAGGTGAGCAGCAGAAGCCCGGGCACGGCAAAGCAGTTCAGCAAAAACGCGGCAAACTCCCCGCGGCTGAACATCCACCAGACCTCAATGGGCTTATAGGGGCTGCGCTCCGGCGGCGGATGGTGCCAGCGGCGGCGGTCCACGCCGACAAGGCGCAGATGCTGCGTGTACAGCTGGACAAGGCCGCACACAAAGACCCCGATGAAATAAATGCTGATCCAAATGACCATCCCGGCCCCCGGTTGCTCCCATTGGAAACACTTCACAGTATCGTCTCTGCCTGTATCATAGCACGTTAAAAACACACCTGCAACGATAAATTTTCAAAAACCCCTTGCAATTTGCGCCGGGGTATGGTACTATACTAAGGCAATACACACGCATTGCGCTGTTTTTTTGTGCCTTTTTTGCGGTAACACGCCAAAAGGGTTAGAAAACAGAAACCCCGCAGTGCGGAGGGTACAAACTAAATTTTTTGGAGGAAACAAACAATGGCAGTCGTATCTATGAAACAGCTTCTCGAGGCCGGTGTCCACTTCGGCCACCAGACCCGCCGCTGGAACCCCAAGATGGCTAAGTACATCTTCACCGAGCGCAATGGTATCTATATCATTGACCTGCAGAAGACCGTGAAGAAGCTGGACGAGGCTTACAACTACGTGAAGGAAGTTG
>OGHJ01001804.1_pt1 | contig 20877 bp, 10 predicted proteins | sample 1571351 | NCBI WGS metagenome assembly OGHJ01 (sample SAMEA2582037, study PRJEB24529) | metagenome | biome: Human gut stool | place: China | collected 2011 | reverse complement strand
AGCGTCCAGTTCAAGGATCTGGGCCTTCTGGTGGTGGACGAGGAGCAGCGCTTCGGCGTGACCCACAAGGAGCGGCTGAAAGAGATCTCCAAAGGTGTGGACGTGCTGACGCTGTCCGCCACCCCCATTCCCCGTACCCTCAATATGGCCCTGTCCGGCATTCGGGATATGTCCACCATCGAAGCGCCGCCTGCCGACCGATATCCGGTCCAGACCTTTGTGCTGGAGCACAACCAGGGAATTCTGGACGACGCCATCCGTCGGGAAGTCCAGCGGGGCGGCCAGGTGTATTACCTGCATAACCGGGTGGAGACCATCGATCAGTGCGCATCCGCTATGAAACGGCGGATGCCGGAGCTGTCCATCGCCGTGGCCCATGGCAAGATGGGAGAGGAGGCCCTGGGAGATGTGATGCAGTCTATGGCAGACGGGGAGATTCAGGTGCTGGTATGTACCACCATCATTGAGACCGGCCTGGACATTCCCAATGCCAATACCCTGATCATTGAACATGCCGACCGCCTGGGTCTGAGTCAGCTCCATCAGCTCCGGGGCCGGGTGGGCCGGGGAAAGCACCAGTCCTGGTGCGTGCTGGTCAGCGACAACCGCAGCCCGGACACCCGGGCCCGGCTGAAGGTCCTCACCCAGACCAACGACGGCTTCAAGATCGCCGAGGAGGACCTGAAGCTCCGGGGCCCCGGCGACTTCTTTGGGGAGCGGCAGCACGGCCTGCCCGCCCTGCGGGTGGCCGACCTGGAGACCGACACCCGGGTCCTCAAGGAAGCCCAGGACGCCGCCGCTGAAGTGCTGGCGGCCGATCCGGACCTCACGGAGCCGGAACACCGTCCCCTGCTGGAGAAGGTGCGGCGGCTGTTTGAAGAGGACCCGGACCGATTCAATTGAGAAGACAGAATGGAGAGAATCACAATGGATCTGAAGAAACGAGCGGAGGAACTCCACCATATTCCGGAGCCCCACTACAACTGTGCCCAGGCCACGTTCATTCCCTTCGCCGAGGAGCAGGGTATGGACCACCATACTATGTACCAGGTGGCGGCTCAGTTCGGCAGCGGGATGCGCCGGGGTTCCGTGTGCGGGGCGGTGACCGGCGGCCTCATGGCCCTGGGACTCCGGGGGGCGGATACCCACACTGCCGCTGAGTTCCAGCGCCTCTTCAAGGAGCGTGCGGGGGCTCTGGACTGCGCCCAGCTCCTCCAGAATGCCAAGGAGACGGGGGAGGACCGGAAGGCCCACTGTGACCGCATGGTCCTCACCGCTGTGGAGCTGGTAGAGGAGCTCACTGCCGGAAAGGACTAAAAAAGATCCCGTTTTCCAGCCGGAAAACGGGATCTTTTTGTTTTGCTCAGCCCAGTGCAGTCTTCCGCCCGGCCTTGGCCAGCCGGACCGGCGGGACGACGGCGGGCGTCTTAGGGTCCCGGGCCAGGGCCCGGCGGCGGACACTCAGGTGGACGCACAGGGTAATGAGACCGCTGATGAGGAGAAAGCTGTAAAAGCTGATGCCCCGGGCCACCATGACGGCGGGGGTCACCAGACCGGCGCCGAAGAAGAGGGTGAAGGCGTGGAGGGCCACTCCTTCGGCAGCGCCCACGGCGCCGGGCAGGGGGAGGGAGCCCACGGCCAGGGAGACCAGGGCCTGGGTGCCCACCATCTGGAAGAGGGAGGCGCCGCTGAGGCCGAAGCCCAGGTATACGGCGTAGGGCACGGCGTAGAGGGCGGTGAGCTGGAGGAAGGTGAGACCGAGGAGGACGGGCACCAGGCTCAGGTTGGCCCGGAGACAGTCGGCCCCTTCCCGGTAGGCCTTCATCTGGCGCTCCAGACCGGCGCGGACCTTGTCCTCATGCTTCACCAGGCCGATCCGGACGCCCAGCGTCACCAGGCCGCCGGTGAGGCGGCGGGCGGCGTTGGGGAGGAACATCATGGAGAGCATACCGGCGGTAAGGAGGATCATCACCACGCCGCCGTAGAGAAGCAGTAGCCCCAGACCGCCGCCCAGGGCGGCGCGTACCTGGGGGAGGAGAAAAAAGGAGAGGGCGGCGTAGAGGAAGGTAACGGTCTGGTAGCACACAGCCACCACCATCATGTCGAGGGAGCCGTGGGCGGCGGGGATGCCGTCCTTGGACATGTAGAAGATCTGGGCGGGCTGTCCGCCGGTGGAGGACGGGGTGATGGAGCTCACATAGAAGCCGGCGAAGGAGTAGCCCAGGCACTTCCGGTAGGGCATATTGTGGCCCAGGCGTCCCAGGATGAGCCTGGAGCACAGGGCCTCACAGCCCACGAAGCAGAACATGAGCCCCAGGCCCAGGACGATGTACCCCGGGCGCACCGAGCGGAGGACCTGGAGCAGGGTGGAGAGGGGCTGCTGCCGCAGGAGGAAGAAGAGGGTGCCGCCAATGAGAGCGGCCAGGAAAGAGAAGCTGAGGATGCGCTTGCGGTCCATCAGAGGGCCTCCTTTCCGGCGCCCACGGTGAGGGCGGCCATGAGCCGCTCCAGGCTCTGGGCCTCCAGCTGGCCCTTCAGACGGCGCATGTTCTGCCCCATCCGGGCCAGGGCGATGTCGTCGGTGAGGAGCCGGACGATGGCGTCCAGGCAGGCCTCGGGTTCCTTGGGGGCGATGCGGCCGATCTGGTGGCGGATAAGAAAGCGGGCGTTCTCCCGCTCCTGCTGAAGGAAGGGCTCCCAGGCCAGGATGGGCAGCTCGGAGAAGATGGTCTCGAAGAGGGTAATGCCGCCGGGCTTGGAGAGCATCAGGTCGGCCTGGGCCATGTAGTCGTACACACGGTCGGTGAAGCCCACGACTTCAATGTTCTCGTAGCGGCCGTGCAGACGGTCATAGAGCTTCTGATTGCCGCCGGTGATGATGGTGGTGCGCACGCCGGGGATGGCGTTCAATTCCTCATAGAACTTGTCCTTTTTGGGCAGCAGGCCCAGGCCGCCGCCCATGATGAGGAGGTGACGCTCCCCCAGACCCCGGCAGCCTCTCTTTGCGGGGCGCTTGAACTCCGGCTTCACCGGGATGCCGGTGACCAGGATGCGCTCCGGTTCCACTCCCTTGGCCACCAGACGGTCCCGGATGTCCGGGGAGCCCACCAGGTAACAGTCGGTGGCGTCGTTGAGCCACTCGGAGTGGGAGGAGAGGTCGGTGATGCAGGTCACCAGGGGGAGGTCGGAGGCGACTTCCTCCTTGTAGTCTGCCACCAGACGGGCGCAGAAGGGGTGGGTGGCGATGACGGCATCGGGCCGCTCCTCCCACAGCAGCTGCCCCAGCTTGTCCTGAAAGAGGTCGGCCAGGAAGGGCCTGGCTTTCAGGGTGGCGTTTTCGGTGGCCTTGTAGTAGATATTGTAGAGGCCGCTCCCTCTGGTCACCAGCAGGGAGAAGGCCTTGTAGATGGCCTCGGAGGCGTCGGGGATGGCGTAGGCGGGCAGGTCCACCACCTCCACCTGGGAGCCGGGGAAGGCGCCCAGCAGCTGGAGGCGCAGCGACTGGGAGGCGGAGTAGTGCCCCATACCGAATTTTCCGGTGAGGATCAGGATCTTCATGGCTGTCCCTCCTTCTCTTGATGAGAACAGTATACAGAGAGAACTTTTAGAAAAACCTGTTCCAGTTCTTAAAACTAGCTTAAGAATCTCCGATACATTCTATAAGAGGGCCTGCTTCCGCGGCGCAGAGGGCAGCCCGCCAGCCCTCCCCGGCATAGGCGGTGAAGATGAGACCGTCCAGCCGGGCGTGCTGTCCGGGGTCCAGCAGGGGCACGGCGATGTCCCGGGGCGGAAGGGTGAGACCGGTACCGGTGTACTTCACCCGGGCCTCCTTCAGTGTCCACAGGGTGTAGAAGTCCTCCCAGCGGCTGCCCCGGTCCCGGAACCAGGCAAACTCTGTCCCGGACAGGGCCCTTTGGGGCAGGAAGGACCGGCGGGGCCGGATCACCTCGACGTCGGCACCCACCTCGCCGTCGCTGAGGGCGCACAGGGCATAGGGACCGCTGTGGCTCAGATTGAACCGGCATTGGGGTATACTGTGGAAAAAGGGTTTTCCTTTTGGAGCCCGGTCCAGGTCGGGCAGCGTCTCCATGCCCCATACCAGCCCGGCGGCCTGCCGGAGCAGCGTGTGGGTGTCCACATCCTGTGCAAAAAAGAGCCGCAGCATCGGCATCCCTCCCCGATCTTTTCCACCATTGTACCATGCCCTGGGGAGAATGCCACCGGGAATTTGCAAAATTGCCCCGGGCCTCTGGTATTTTGCAGTCACATCTTGTACAATAGTGTGTGCAGTCCGGCACGATTATGTGCCGGGATCACAGGAGGAACAACAGCATGAAATTCATCTCATGGAACGTCAACGGACTGCGGGCCTGTGTGCAGAAGGGTTTTTACGACTATTTCCAGGCGTCTGACGCCGATGTTTTCTGCCTTCAGGAGACCAAGATGCAGCCCGGTCAGGCGGAGATCGAGACGCCGGGCTATCTCCAGTTCTGGAACTCGGCGGAGAAGAAGGGCTATTCCGGTACCGCCGTCTTTACCCGGAAGGAACCTCTGGCGGTGACCTATGACATCGGCGACCCCGCCCATGTGGGCGAGGGCCGGGCCATCACCCTGGAGTTTCCGGAGCTCTACCTGGTGACGGTGTATACCCCCAATTCCAAGGATGGGCTGGCCCGGCTGCCCTACCGTATGGAGTGGGAGGATGCCTTCCGGGCCTATCTGAAGGGTCTGGACGAGAAGAAACCGGTGGTGGTCTGCGGGGATCTGAATGTGGCCCATGAGGAGATCGACCTGAAAAACCCAAAGACCAACCGGGGGAACGCCGGTTTCTCCGACGAGGAGCGGGCTAAGATGACAGAGCTGCTCGCCGCCGGCTTTACCGACACCTTCCGCTACCTTAACCCCGACCTCACCGGCGCCTACTCCTGGTGGAGCTACCGTTTCAAGGCCAGGGAGAAGAACGCCGGCTGGCGCATCGACTACTTCCTGGTCTCCGACCGGCTGCGGGAGCGCATTGAAGCCGCCGAGATCCACAGTGATATACTGGGCAGTGACCACTGCCCGGTGAGTCTCACTCTGGCGGATTTGGCGTAGTCCCATTCCAAGTCATTCCAGTCCTCTTCCCTGTATAGGCAAAAGAATCCTGCGGATACTAAGGTCTGTGACCAAATATCACCGCGGGAGGAGAAAGATAGATGAAAGCAACTGGCATCGTACGCCGCATCGATGATCTTGGCAGGGTCGTGATTCCCAAAGAGATCCGCCGCACGATGAGAATTCGGGAAGGGGACCCGCTGGAGATCTACACGGACAAGGACGGCGGCGTCATTTTCAAAAAGTATTCCCTGATGGGAGGGCTGAGCGATTTCGCGCTTCAGCTGTGCGAGAGCCTGAACAAGACCACGGGCCGGGTGGCGGTTATTACGGACCGGGATACCTGTATCGCGGTAGCGGGCGCCGCCCGGCGGGAGCTCACCGACAAGCGGATCTCCGCCGAGCTGGAAAGCATCATGGAGGGCCGTCAGATCTATCAACAACAGAGCGGGGAGAATCCGCTGCCGGTCTGTGAGGAGAACGACAAGTACCGCCTGGACGCCGCGGCGCCCATCCTGTCCGAGGGAGACGTGCTGGGCAGTGTGCTCTTTGTCTCCCAGGAGGGCAGCGCCGCCGGAGAGCCGGAATACAAGCTGGTGCAGATGGTGGCGGCTTTTCTGGGCCGGCACATGGAGACCTGAACGACGCAGCGCGTGGGAGGGAGAGAACGTGCGACTGTTTGTGGCGCTGGTCCCGCCGGAGGAGCTCCGGCGGGATCTGGAACAGCAGGGCCGGGGGCTGCGTGCCCTCTGTCAGAGGGGCAGGATGGTCCCCTGGGAGAACATCCACCTCACGCTGGCCTTTCTTGGAGAGACCGACCGCCGTGCCGGGGCAGAGCGAGCCATGGAGCGCGCCGCAGGTGCGCCATTTTCTCTCCCCACCACCCGCCCGGGACGGTTTTCCGGCAAAAAGGGAGACCTCTGGTGGATGGGGGTGGAGGAGCGGCCGCCCCTCCTTGCCCTGCGCCGCCGGCTGGTCCGGGCGCTGGGGGAGGAGGGGGTGTGGCTGGACGACGCCAAGTCCTTCCGGCCGCATCTCACTCTGGGGCGTGATCTGAGGCCGCTGCCCGGTGCCGATCTCACGGCCTGGGCCGCCGCCTGCCCCACGTGCACCTGGCGGGTAGAGGAACTGATCCTGATGGAGTCCCGTCGGGACGAGGGCGGCCTGCGCTACATACCGCTGTCTCACCGTCCCATGGGGAAATGAGGAGAGCACAATGGATAAGCAAACATTTCTGGGGCTGCTGGAGGCATCCGGCATCCAGGTCCGGCAGGCGCTGGACCGTTTTATGGGCAATGAGGACCTGTACCTCTCCTTTCTGGCGAAGCTGCCGGGTCAGCTGCATTTTGAGGAGATCCTCCGGGCGCTGGGGGAGGAGGACGAGGATGCGTTCTATATGGGAGTCCACAACCTGAAGGGTTTGGCGGGCAACCTGGGCCTCACGCCCATTCACGACTGTGCCCAGGCCATCCTGGTGGAGTTCCGTGCGTCCCGGTTTCAGCACAGGAACAAACTGACCGCGCTCACTTGGGAGGCCAAGCGGGAGAGTGAGCACGTCGCGGCGCTGATCGAAGGATACTTTGGAGAGGGGGCCCGGGCATGATACGGGACACATTGCTGGTGATCGACGATTCCGAGTTGGATCTGGCCATTTTGAATGAGATCTTTAAGCACCATTTCAAAGTGGAGTGTGTGCTGGATGCCCACCGGGGGCTTACATACCTCAAACACCACCGGGACCGCATCTGTGCTGTGCTGCTGGATATCTGTCTGGGCCGGAGGGGAGCTGGCTTTACAGTTCTCCACCAGCTTCAGCTGGATCGGGACACGGCGGAGCTGCCGGTGATCCTCATCACCACAGACGCCAATGAAAAGGATGTGCGTTCCAGCGTCGAGCGGGGGGCGGCGGACTTCTTGGTAAAGCCGGTGGACCCCCACACGGTCCAGGAGCGGGTGTGCGATGTGGTGCGGAAGTCCTGGCCGCCCAAGTCCACCATTCTGGATCATCCCAAGGAGGAGGACACCCGACCGGCTGGTGTCCCCGGACGAGCCCTCTTGGTTTCCGACCTGACCTTGGAGGAGTCGGAGGTGCTGGCCCGGCGTTGGTTCGGGAAGCTGGAACAGCTCTGCCGGTTCCGCCCTGTTCTGGACCCTGCACGCTGCCGCCAGCTCGGGGCGCTTTCCGCCTGCCTGGCCGAGGCCTACGCGGAGGGGCATCCGGAGGGACCCCTGACCGCGGAGGACGCTGCCCTCATCGGTATGGCGGCGCCCTTTTGTGACATCGGCATGCTGGGCTTGCCCGACCCGGAGGACCCTCAGGAGGAGGGGGACCCCCGCCACACCGTCCTGGGGTATGAGCTTCTCACGGCGGAGGAGGACGTGCCTCTGCTCCGATACGGAGCGGAGATCGCCCTCTGGCACCACAGGAACGCCGACGGCTCCGGCTGGCCCCAGGATATGGAGGGCGACGCGCCCCTGAGCGCTATGCTGGTACATACCGCACTGCGACTCCAGCACTATCTCCACTATTATCAGGGCTATGAGGATGCGCTGGACCGGTCTGTCCGCACCATGGCGGGCGAAGTGGGGAGCGTCATCACCGGGGAGATGTATGATCTCCTGAGTATGGAGCGGCAGCGGCTGCGTGAGGCCCTGGGGCGGTGACGCTCAGCCTGCGGAAAAAAGAAGGCGCCCGGATCGATCCAATCGGTCCGGGCGCCTTTTGTCTATGTGGAGGTACAATTTCTCAGAGAACAGCACAACCCCCCGGCCATCCAACGTGACCGGGGGGCTACATCTGATTCTGAATTTCTACCAAATTGTGTACCTCTGACTTTCTACGGATTTTTAACGCGCCCAAAATCCATCGCTTGGGAAAAAGACCTTTGCTGTGCAGTTACCACTCGAACAAGCTGTGACACATTCGGTTCCGTCGTCCGCGATATTTCGCTTGAGGTTTGCCGTGTGCATTCTCACTTCAGTGAGCTTTGTTGGGGAACTTGCTGCGTAGGAAACTTTTTCTTGCTGGTGGGATCTTCAACGCGGTGGGTGCCACCTAGGTTTGACACCCGGGATAAGGACTTCGTCGGATACCGACTAGTTCATCGGACTCACCTCATCCTTTCTGGCTATATAGTACAATATGGCCGCTGGAATGTCAATAGGTTTTGTGAAAAAACATATAAAAATTTGCGAGAGCGGTTTTGGACGGAGATATAATAAGTATCAAAATTAGAAAGAGCAATTTTTAAAATGTGACCGAAATGTAACCGACGTCGTGTATGATAGCTTTAGTATGTGAGGAAGGAGGTCATTGGCCCGGTATGGAGCAAGAAACAGGAGCACGCAGGACCTTTATGATCCACATCCTCAACCAGCAGAACGCCACATGGCAGGGGACCGTCACCTGGTTGGACGGAAAGCAGACCCGCCCCTTCCGCAGTGCGTTGGAGTTGATTCGGCTGATGGACGGTGTCATCGGCCCAGATGAGAAAGGGGTGGAACCGGCGGGTTCCGGAGACACGAGCGGGGAGTAAACGTCCCCCTCGGAAGCGAACAGCCCATGTGAAAGAAAGAGAGCGAAGAACCGAGAGAAAGGCAAACCGTCCGAAAGGGCGGGACGCAAAGCCAGGAGGCTAAAGCGGCGAAAGCCGCCAGGCTCGTCCGGCTGCCGCATCAAAAACTTTCTGAATGAAGGGAGAAAGATCTTGATGTTGGCAAACACGAGGAAAAGAGCAATGGCTCTGCTGCTGACCTTCGCCATGGTGATAGGCATGCTGCCTGTCAGCGCGTTTGCAGCAGAGGAAGGCAACAACGGCACCGTAGAGCTGAAGGTTGGCGAGAGCGTCGACCTGTACGGCATGGAGAGTGCCCAGGGTGACGAGTGGTGGTCGGATGACACTGCTGTCGCCGAGGTGGCAGACGGTGTGGTGACCGGTATTTCCGCCGGCGAGACCACTGTCTATCACCGTTATTATGAGGCCGTGGAGACTCCCACGATGCCTGTACCTACCCAGACAGTTCCGGTGGAGACTCCTGTCCCCACCGATACGGTTGCGCCTACTGACACCGTGGCGCCCACCGACACTGTGCCTCCCAGCGAGACCGTCCCCGCCGAGATGACTCCTGCGGAGACCACTCCTGTGGAGGAGACCACTCCCGTAGAGGAGACTACTCCTGTGGAGGAGACCACTCCTGTGGAGGAGACCACTCCTGTGGAGGAGACTACTCCCGTGGAGGAGACCACTCCCGCCGAGGATAACACTCCTGTAGAGGAGACTACCCCCGCCGAGGATAATACTCCTGCGGAGGACACCGCCGATGACACCGACACCGGCGATGCTGCTCAGGAGAGAGAGCCTGACCCCGCTCCCGCTGCCGATCTTGCTCCGGTCGGCGTGGTGGCTGGCGTGGACGGCGTGTCCGTGCTGCCCGTGTTCCCCGATGAGGCTGAGAGCGATGGTGACGCCGCCCAGGAGGAGACTCCTGACGTGACCGTCACCTACGAGGAGCATGTGGAGTCCTGGACCGTGGTGGTCACTGAGGACGTGGCCATTTCTGGCCATGAGACCTACCAGGGTGTCACCGTGTACGTGGATGCCCCTGCCGGCGCCTTCCCCGAGGGCACCGCGCTGAACATTCGCCCCGTGGTCCAGGAGGCCGCTCCCCTGAGCCTGCTGGATACCATCACCGGCACCGAGGCCGCTGAGGCCACCGCCGAGGATGTGGCCCAGGCCGTGGCTGACGCCATGGAGGATGTGGAAGAGATCGATCCCCTGAGCATGGTGGCCTTCGACATCACCTTCACCGACGCCGACGGCAACGAGCTTCAGCCCGCCGACGGCCATACCGTTTCCGTGCGGTTCGAGGTGGAGGCTGCCTCCAACCTCATCACCGAGGAGACCGGTACCCTTCAGGTCTACCATGTAGAGACCGACGAGAACAAGGCTCCCGTGTCCGCCGAGCCTGTGGGCGACGCCGCTGTGGTGGAGGACACCTCCGCCGACCAGACCGTGGAGGTAAAGGCCGACAGCTTCTCAATCTACGTAGTTGCCAGTCAGACTAGTTACACGCCCTTAGGTGAGTTGGATGGACAGACTTACACCGTGGATGGAACGCAGACCATTTATCTGCGCAGCGATGAGGGCTCCTACTATCATTCCTGGAATGTTACAGAGGGGAGTGACTTTGCTGCAATTACTGGCAATTCCAACCGCGCGACCTTGACCTTGCGTGAAGTCCCGGTAGAAACTACCGTAACGATTCAGCACAGCTGGGGATATATTGGAGGTGGCTCTGAGAGCGCCACGTTTACCGTGCTCCCCCAGATGAGCGGGGAGATCCCTGTGGAGGTCACCATCTATCACAAGGATATTACCACCAAGCTGGATGTTGCGGATGTGACCCAGATCACCCTCTACGTGGACGCATTTGAGCTTGGGGAAAATGAGACCTATGCTACCCTGCTGGATGCGTATTTAGAGACTCAGGCGGAGACCGTGGACGGCTACGGCTACTACGGCAACTCCATGCAGGATCATCAGAGCGACCCTGTGGCCGATCCGGATGTGCTCACCCCGGAGCAGGTCAACGAGAAATGGACAGAGTGGGCTGAGCATCCTGATGATGTGACGGACCGCACCATGCGTGTCAGCCTCTACTACTATGAGAGGACTGTGGAGCTCCCCACTACCTTCTTTGATTATGTCGTAAAATCTTCCAGCTGGAGATTTAATTCTCCGTACATGCAAAAGGCAAATATCTACGGCAATATCAATTCGTCTGATAACTACCCAAGTGAGTCTCGTAATGATGAACGGTTCGGTATTGGTCAAGATAAAGTGTACCATAGTTACACAGAAGCCGAATTGAACGGCATCTTTGTCAACAAACATAATGATAGGGAACCCATTGTTCCTGGGATCATTGGAAGCCTTACAGGCGATTGGTTTGAAAAAGTAAACTTTAACTTGCCTGCACCGGATCTTTTCAGTGCCGTGGATTACGAAAGTGGTGTCAGCGGCAAGGTTGTCTATGATGACTACAGCCTCACCTTCCAACGTGAGGGGGATAAGTATGTCTATGATGAGACCAATGATGGTTACGGATTCATGGATTTCTTCCCGCTGGACGACGTGGATAGTGCCCAGCTGACAGAGGATGGGCACAATGGCTACTTTGGTATGCGCTTTGATGCCACCTTCACAATTCCTGAGGACTATGAGGGTGATACCAGTTTCCTCTTTGAGGGTGACGATGACCTGTGGGTCTTTGTGGACGGTGAACTGGTTTTAGACCTGGGCGGTATTCACTACCCCTATCCTCTGGGTGATCCAACCTATGTACGGGAGCACGGATACAGTGGCTTGGGCCTTGTGGACAAGAATTATGTTAGTGGCCACCGGCAGAATCACCCCAATACAGTTGATTTCAGTGAATATAAGGGTACTGGAGAGCACACCATCACGGTGCTCTATATGGAGCGTGGCGGCTATGATTCCCACTGCCATATGGAGATGGTCCTGCCCAACCTGGTGCCCGCTGATAACGTCATCACTGCCAAGCCCAAGAGCCAGGTCAGTGTGACCAAGCAGGTAGAGGGCCTGACGAATCTGACGGGCTATCAGGTGACCTTTGATATCTATGCTGACACCAATGAAAACGGCAGCCTGGATAGTGGTGACCAGCGTGTGGACACGGTAACTGCGAACCGCTTTGGCAATGAAACGCAAAAGACAGTTACCTTTGACTATAAGCTGGGAGCCGGGGACTATTTCATGGTGGAACGGTCGACCGCGGTGGAAAATTACCGCCTGAGCGATGTGACCGATGGCACAAACAGCATTATGGCCAACACCTATGGAAACGGTTACTACCAGACGTTCACTGTCAGTGAGGGCGGCGCGCCTGTTTCTCTGACCTTTGTCAACGAGTATGAGCCCAGCACCCAGACGGTGACCTTTACCAAGAGCTGGGTCGGCGGCAATGCGCAGAGCATCACCGTTAAGCTGAGCAATGGAACGGAGACCTATACCGGCACCATTAACGGTGCCAGTGGTTGGTTCGGTAGCCAGTCTGACGGTATCTGGTATACTCGCCAGCTCAATAATCAGACCGGAGACTGGACCATCACCATTACCGGCCTGCCTGCGGGTGATCCCTTCACCGTTACCGAGACCGCCGTCGACGGCGTGAGCTTCGACGTTGATGGAAAGGCTCAGGTGGACGCCGATAAAGACGGTATCAACGAGGGCTATTGGACCAAGAACAGTGATGGAAACAACATCACCAACACCTATGCCCAGAACACCGGCAGCCTGACGGTGACCAAAAAGGTTTCTTATAACGAGACCGTCAGTGAAGCGCCGAATGCGGAGGATACGTTCACTGTCACGGTAAAACTGGGCGATGGAACTGTTCCCGCCACTGGAACCAGCTATGTGAAAAATGGGTCCTACACCCTGACCATGAAGGCAGGAGCTTCTGTCACCATCTCCGGAATCCCCTATGGTACGGAGTATGATGTCCAGGAGACTGCCGGTAATGTGACTGGTTACACCTATGATACTGTGCTGAAGGAAGGGACCGTTGGCACTGGCAATCAGGCGGTCAGCACAGTTGACATCAAAAACACCTATCGCAAGGTCAAGGAGACCAGCATCTCTGTGGCTAAGAACTGGGTGACAGATGGTTATGATGAAGGAACCGTTACCGCCGTGGTCACCGTGAGTGGAAGCAATGGCCAGACCTATACTCACACCTTCAGCGGAACGACGGAGAGCACCTATACCTTTGAGCATCTGCCCCTGTATGATGCAAACGATCGTCAGATCACCTATACTGTGGCTGAGACGTTGGTCACAGTGGGCGGCACCGAGACCACGAAACGTGAGATTAGCGGAACAGAGAACTGGTTTATCGTAAACGGGGACAATAGGACCGCTGACGAAAGCAAGTATGAAGTCATCGGCTATTGGAAGTCTGTCAAAACAGGAAATGAGACAGATGGCTACAGATTTACCAATACTTGGGTGCCCGCAGAAGACCAGTTTGACGGGACCTATGGTTTTGACGTGAAAAAGGTCGATGATGAGGGCAAGCCCATCACCGGCGTGAATCAGACGGCTGAGTTCAAGCTGGAAAAGCAGAACGGCGGCAGTTGGACCGAAGTGGGAACCTACACGACGAGTACAACGACTGGCACTGCCGAGATCTCCGGCTTGAGCGATGGTACCTACCGGCTGACCGAGGAGCAAGCACCCACTGGCTATGTGGGTACCAACAACAGCTGGACGGTTACCATCGACCATGATGGGAAGACCCTGGTGGACGTGGAAGAACCCAGTGGGCCGAACAACTTCTTCACCAACATCTGGAACTGGATCTTTGGCACCAGTGCGGGTAAGGTTGAGGGCTACACTTGGGATGAAGGTAGAAACACCCTTACCGTAACGAACACCAAGATCATGGGCAAAATCACCGTCTCCAAGACTGTGGTGGACGGCGATGGTGGGTCACTGAGCACCGTTGGAAAGTTTACCTTCACTGTGAAGAACAGCATGGGCGATGTGGTGGATACCCTGGAGGTCACCACCAGCAGCAGCGCCACCACCGATGAGCTGCCCTACGGCACCTACACCATCACCGAGACCGGCAAGGCCGACATCGACAACTATACCTGGAGCGACGTGACTTACAGCGGCGTCGGCGTGATGACCCAGAATGGGGTGACCACCGTTTCCGTCACCAGTCAGGACCAGCAGATCCAGGTGGCGGCCGAGAACACCTACACCCGCGACACCGGCACCCTGGTCATCAAGAAGCAGATCCCCGCCGAGGACTGGAGCGCGGTGCCCAGCGGCTACTCCGGCATCATCACTGCTACCGGCTCCGGTGCGGCTGCAGGCACTGTCAAGACGCTGAACTTCAGCGACAGCAGCTTTACGGAGCAGGGCGGCTACTATGTGTTCAGCGAGACTTATCATAATGTCCCCACCGGCACCTACACCATCACTGAGTCCGGCGCGGACATTGCCAACTACTACCGTACCACCAATGTCAACGGGACGCAGATTTATGGCACCGGCGCCACAGTGACCTCTGCCACTGTGACTGTGAACACCACCAACACAGTGGAGGCCCCTGCCACCGTCACCGTCACCAACGACTACGAGATCCACACCAATGATCTCACCGTCACCAAGGTCGTGGAGAAGGAAGCCAACAGCGCCGACATCCCCGGCGCCCAGTCTCTGGACTTTACGGTCAAGGTGAAGCTGGGGACCGGTGCAACTGAGGTTGACATCAAGAAGGGTATTTACAAAGCAGCCTATCAGGCGGACACCACCTTCGTCTTTACCCTGACCGGCAATAACGTGAACGCGGATTCCGCCACTATCACCGATGTGCCTTACGATGTGGCCTATGAAGTGACCGAGACGCTCTCCGGCGACAGCAAGTTCGAGAGTACGCTGTCTGGCAACGCTTTGGGCGAGATGCCTGACAACGATGTGGCTGTCACCGTCACCAACACCTACTTTGAGTCCCCCGTCATCAATATCACCGTGAACAAGACCTGGGCGGGGAGCTATTCTGAACAGGCTGCGGTCACCATTGGCCTTTACAAGGACACTGGCAGTACCCCCATCGACACCGTAAGACTGAACAGCGGGAAGACAACCCATACCTTTACTGGGTTGAAGCTGTATGATGACCGCCAGGATGCAAGTAAAAATCAGTATACCGTCCGTGAGATCTCTGTGGATGGGGCGGAATATGTGGGCAGCAACTATGTGGTCTATGACAAGACCCATGCTGCTACCGACCAGGATACCGCTGCGCCCTATGCGGTTGTGGGCTACTGGGTTCCCAATGTGACTTCTTCTGCTGCCAACCAGGAAAGCTATACCTTTACCAATACCTGGTATGATGCGGATGACAGCGGCAGCGGCAGCTTTACACTGCTGAAGCTGGATGCGGGAACCGGAGATCCGATGTCCGGTGTCGGCTTTACGCTGACAAAACAAGATGAAAGCGCCGGGACACCGGCGTACACCGATGCAGAGGGTAAGATCACCTTCAGCAATCTCCAGCCTGGCACCTATACGCTGTCCGAGATCAAGTACGAGGGCTATGAGCAGGCAGCCGACCGAGTGATTACCGTGGGCGACAAGGACGCTGACGGCACCTCTCTGGTCAAGGTCAAATCTCCCAGCGCGAGCGGCAACAGCTTGTTCGAAAACATTTGGAACTGGGTGGTGAATGCCACTGGTGGCCAGAGCATTGACAGCGATGGCGTCCTGACCATCACCAATACCAAGAAAACAGGCGTTGCAGAAGTGCCTGCTACCATTTCCATCGAGAAGGTGGATCAGCACGATCAGCCTGTCGATGGAGCCGTGTTTGTGCTGAAGAATGGCAACACTGAGCTGGGCCGTGACACCACGGACGCGCAGGGCAAGGCCAGCTTCACCTTTGGCACGGGAAGCGGCATGATCTCCAACACCGGCGCACTGACGCTGGAGGAGGTGAGTGCCCCCAATGGCTACTCCAAGCCTGAGACCGCTGTCTGGACGGTGAATGTGGGTACTACGGTTGGTGAGCCTACTTATGATGAGGGCCGCGACGAGTATGTGACCACCACCACCTATACCGCTACGGTCGATGACGAGGACACCCTGGAGGTGGTGAACACCAAGAATGAAGGTACCGAAGAGGTGCCCGACACCATCACCATTACCAAGAAGGATCAGTATGGAAACGTGGTGCCCGGCGCGGTGTTCGCTCTGAAGCAGAACGGCGTTGAGATTGCCACCGCTGAGACCGACGAACATGGTGTCGCTACCTTCACCTTTGGTACCGACGCCGGTATGGTCGATGAGACGGGTGCCCTGGTGCTGGAGGAGAAGAGCGCCCCCACCGGTTTTACCAAGACCAATGAGACTTGGGCTGTGACGGTCCGCACCTCTGAGAAGACGGACATTGTGGAGAATACCTTCGTCACCACCACCACCTACGATGCCGTCATCACCGGAGAGACCTCTGATGATGCCCTCACCGTTACCAACACCCGCAACAACTACACTGTGACGGTGCAGAAGATTGTCACCGGCGAGACCGACGCCCTGCCCGATGACTTCCAGATTCACTACGAGTCTCAGGGATCCTATGTCAGAGGAGACCTGACGATCAGTGGTATGGAGCCGACCACCGGTAGCAACGGTGAGAAGATCTACACCTGGGAGGTGTCCCTGCCCTATGGCAAGACCTTCTCCTTCACCGAGGAGAACTACACCGCTACGGGCTACTATGTGACCTATAAGGCCAACGGTGTGGAGCAAAATATCAGCGCCTCCATCCCGGTGAGTACCACGGATAACCGGGTCACCTTCGAGAACCGCTACGAGAAGCAGTTTGATGAGAACCCCACTGTGAATCCGCCTGTCTTCACCATTCAGAAGACCGATAAGGTGACCGGCGCTGCGCTGGGTGGTGCGGAGTTTATTCTGACCAACGCCAACGGCGTCACCGTCTGGAGAGGTGTTGTCCCGGCGCAGGGCATGGAAATCACCATCGGCAACCAGTACCTGGAGGGCGGCACCGACGAGACCAAGACCTACACCTTTACCCTCACGGAGACTCTGGCGCCCAATGGATACACCAAGGACGGCACCAACTGGACCGTCACCGTCAACCACAATGGAGATGTGGTCATTGAGCGCAATGATGAGACCGGCATCTTCCACAAGATCTACACCTGGATTGTCAGCACAGTTACCGGGGATAACGGCGCGAGCTATGACGCCAAGAGCAAGACTCTGACCGTCACCAACACCCGTGATCTGGGTACGCTGACCATCAGCAAGGAAGTCACCGGCGTGGCCAGCACCGACACCGACGCCTGGGCTGAGGTCCGGGATATGGAATACACCTTCCAGATCCAGGCCGGCAGTGACATCGTGAAGGACGTGGCTGAACAGACCTTTGGCAGCGCAGACTTCGATGTCAACGGTATGGCTACCGTGAAGGTGAAGGACGATCAGACCTTGAAGATCGAAAACCTGCCCACCGGCAGCTACACCGTTACCGAGGTCACCAGTGGCGACGGTATTGATATCGGCCTGGAGCACTACAAGGCGCCCACCGTGACCATCAATGGCGAGGATACTGCCAGCAAGGCCATGGTCGTGTTTAAGAATGTCCCCACCAACGTCAATGTGGTCAACAACTACGAAAAGGAAAACAGCAAAGCCACACTGACCGTGGAAAAGAAGGTTATGGGCATCCTGAACGGCAGCGATCCCTATGACCTGAGCAGCCAGGCTACCGGCAAAACCTACACCTTCCAGATCACCGGCGAGAATGTGTACGGCGAGACTGTGAACGAGACTGTGACCGTCACCGGCGCGGGCACTGAGACCGTTGACCTGGTCTACGGCAACTACACCGTCACTGAGGTCACCGACAACATCAGCCAGATCGACGGCTACACCTGGAGCGGCGTTGAATACGACGAGAATACCTTCACGCTGGGTCAGGATGGCTACAAGGTTACCGCCACCAACACCTACACCCGCGACACTAACGACCTGAGCATCCAGAAGTTTGTCCTGGCAGATCCTGATTACGGAATGGCTGATGTGTCCGGCAAGACCTATCAGTTCACCATCAGCGGGCCAGCCGGCACCGGCAGCTACGCCGCCACCGGCAGCATGAACGAAGTGAGCTTCACCGACGGTGTAGCCACTGTGGAGCTGAAGGCCGGTGAGAACCTGAAGATCGAGGATCTGCCCACCGGCAGATACACCGTCACCGAGGATGCCGACAGCGCCAAGATCAATGGTGATACTGACTGGACCTGGACGCCCACCGCTGATCAGACTGCGGATCTGACCTCCGGGACCAAAAACCTGGTCTTCAACAACGCCTATACCCGCAACACCGGAGACCTGAAGATCAGCAAGGCCGTAGCCGGCGCTGGTGCCGACCTGGCCAAGAACAAGACCTACACCTTTACCATCACCGCGCCTGAAGCGCTGAAGGGCTCCTATCAGACCAGCGTCAGCGGTATCACCGCCAGCTTCAACGGCGGAACCACCGCCACGGTGTCTGTCACCCTGAACAACAGCACCACCGGCTCCATCACCGTGTACGATCTGCCCACCGGCAGCTATACCGTTGTGGAGCAGGACCTGGATGACCATGATCTGACCAACTATGACCTGACGGTCAGCGGCGGCGGCAGCGCTACCGTGACCACCGACGGCACTGCGGAGATCGGCGTCACCAACACCTACAACATCCCCAGCGAGAAGCCCACCCAGGAGTTGACCGTCACCAAGACCGTCACCGGCCTGCACAACAACGCCGCCGCCGGGAAGACCTACACCTTCCAGATCAGCGGCACCGACATCTATGGTCAGGAGCTGCCTGCTGAGAAGCGGTCTGTTGAGGTCACCATCGGCGCCGGCAGCGACACCGGCAGCACCACCGTTAAACTGCCCCGGGGCAGCTACATCGTCACCGAGGTGATCGATGCGCTGAACACGACCAACAGCGTTATCGGCTACACCTGGCAGAAGGTCTACTTCGGCGAGAATGAGAACGCGAATGAGGCCATTGCAGACCTGCGTACCTCCGATGGCTATGTCGCAGCCACCAACGTCTACGACCGCGACGAAGGCAGTTTGAAGATCGGCAAGACAGTGTCCGGCGCTGACGCGCCCGCCAGCGCCAGAGAGACGAAGGAGTACACCTTCACCGTCAGCACGGCGCTGACCGACGTGAACGGCAACTACACCGTGACCTATGCCGACAAGAGCGACCGGACCACTGAGGAGATCCGTTTCCTGAACGGTAAGGCCACTGTGACCATCCAGGGCGTTGGCAACGCGACCATCGCCGGCCTGCCCACCGGTACGTACACCGTCACCGAGGATGAGGACGCGGCCGAGATCAACTACTACACCCTGAAGGTTACAAACAACGACGCAGAGGTGGATGTGATCAAGAACGGCGAGAGCGCCGCCACCATCGACAACTCCTACTCCAAGACCTTTGAGGGCCAAAAGCCCGCTAAGCTGACCGTGAAGAAGGTGGTGCTGGATGTGGATACCCGGCAGTCCATCACCACCACCAACACCTACAGCTTCAAGGTGGAAGGCACCACGGTATACGGCGATCCCTATGTGAACACCGTGAGCAATGTCCCCGTTGGCGATACCGGTGTGACCATTGAGCTGCCCTACGGCGCCTATGAGGTGACCGAGCTCACCCCCGTGGCAGACATCGTGGGCTACACCTATGTGGATGTGGAGTTTGACAAGGACGCCGCCTTCACCGTCACCAACCTGGACACCGAGCATGGTTCCGACCAGTACACCATCACCGCGACCAACACCTATGACCGTGACCACGCCAGCCTGACCATTAAGAAGCAGGTGGAGGGCGGCCCGGCCAGCGCCACCAACAGCAAGGTCTATACCTTTGAAATCCAGACCACGCTGGAAGATGCCGACGGCACCTACAACGCCACCTGGACCGATAAGACTGGGACCAAGACCGGCACCATCACCTTTACAGACGGTGTGGCAGCGGACGTGTCCATCACCGGCGAAGGCAGCCTGACCATCATGGGCCTGCCCACCGGCAGCTACCAGATCGTCGAGGGTAACGTCAATGACATCCCCTACTGGACCTGGACGAATCCCGGAACGATCAGCGCCGCCGTGGCCAAGACCGGTACGAACAAAGCGACCATCACCAACACCTATACCAGAGTGCCTGTTGAGGACGTCACTGCTGAGCTGACCATCACCAAGAACACCGTAGACGGTAACAACCAGCCTCTGAACGTGCCTGCGGGCGAGAGCAAGACCTACTACTTCCAGATCACTGGTACCGACGTGTACGGTGAGACTGTGAGCAAGATCGAGCCCGTCACCGTGAGCAGCGGGACCGCCACAGGCAACACTGCCCAGGCTATCAAGCTGACCTACGGCGACTACACCGTCACCGAGGTGGCTGACGACAAGGGTACTGCCCTGACCGTGGACAATGTGGCCGGCTTCACCGGCTACACCTGGAGTGATGACGATTCCGTCACCGCCACCGCCGCAGCCATCCATCTGGATGATGACAGCAAGACCGGTAGCTTTACCGCCACCAACGTCTACGACCGGGATCTGACTGACCTGACCGTCACCAAGATCTTCAAGGACATCAGCGAGGCGGACGTCGAGCGGCTGGAGAGCTTCAAGCTCACCGTCGCCGGCCCCGACGACTTCAACGACGGCGCCGCCAAGGAGCTGACGCTGAGTGAGGGCACCGTGGGCTACGCCCAGGGCAAGGGTGTCACCTACACCTGGACCCTGGAGAACGTGCCCACCGGCGACTACACCGTCACTGAGAACCGCAAGGACGTGAAGCTGGCCGAGTACAACCTGACCGTCAAGGGCTCTGTGAACAACAGCGCTCTGGACGTGATCCAGGCCAACGAGGACAACTTCGTCCAGGCTGTGAAGCTGGAGAAGGGCGTTGACGCCGCCGTCACCTTCCAGAATGCCTACACCCGTCAGCTTGGCAAGCTGGAGCTGGCCAAGGCCGTGGTGGGCGACGCTGAGGACAACGGCAAGCTGCCCGAGGGCGCCGCGGACACCAAGCCCTACACCTTTACCCTCACGGGCCCCGCCGACGTGATGAACTACGGCGAGAATGGTACTTACAAGAGCGGCACCGTGGTCTTTGCTCTGGATGAGGGCGGTCTGACCGCCAGCGCCACCATCA
>OGHJ01001803.1_pt1 | contig 20893 bp, 15 predicted proteins | sample 1571351 | NCBI WGS metagenome assembly OGHJ01 (sample SAMEA2582037, study PRJEB24529) | metagenome | biome: Human gut stool | place: China | collected 2011 | reverse complement strand
CTGGGAATAGGGTCCAATGGCGGCGGGCGCCCCTTTTGTCTGGATAATGTTCATAAGAAATCGTCCTCCTCTATTTTTGATTCTGTGCAGATTATATCACTGAAATTTATTTTAGTCAATGCATTTTTCTTTATTTCAAAAAAAACCGTCCTCCCTCGTACGAGGGAAGACGGTTTCGGGAACGCTCCCGCGATTTGAATTACAGCATTTTCTCCAGCTCGGTCCGGATGGCCCGGATGAACTCCAGGGAGGTGACACCCCTGGCGGGGATCTCCCCATCCCACAGGCCCACCAGATCCTTTGTCATGGTGCCCCCCTCGATGGTGGCGATGGCAGCCGCCTCCAGCTTGTCTGCAAACTGCCCCAGAGCGTCAATGCCGTCCAGCTCTCCCCGCTTGCGCAGGGCGCCGGTCCAGGCAAAGAGGGTGGCCACCGGGTTGGTGGAGGTCTCCTCCCCCTTCAAATACTTGTAGTAGTGGCGGGTGACGGTGCCGTGGGCGGCCTCATACTCATATTTGCCGTCGGGGCTCACCAGCACAGAGGTCATCATGGCCAGGGAGCCGAAGGCGGTGGAAACCATGTCGCTCATCACGTCGCCGTCGTAGTTCTTGCAGGCCCAGATGAAGCCGCCCTCGCTGCGGATGACCCGGGCCACCGCGTCGTCGATGAGGGTGTAGAAGTACTCGATGCCCGCCTTCTGGAAGGCCTTGGCGTACTCGGCGTCAAAGATCTCCTGAAAGATGTCCTTGAAGGTGTGGTCGTACTGCTTGGAGATGGTGTCCTTGGTGGCAAACCACAGGTCCTGCTTGCTGCTCAGGGCATACTGGAAGCAGGAGCGGGCAAAGGAGGAAATGGAGGACACGGTGTTGAACTGGCCCTGGAGGACGCCGGCGCCGGTGAAGTCGTAGATGGTCTGGCGGACGGGCTCACCCTCCGCCGGTGTGAAGACCAGCTCGGCCTTGCCGGGTTCGGGGATCTTGTACTCGGTATTCTTGTAGACGTCGCCAAAGGCGTGACGGGCGATGGTGATAGGCTTCTTCCAGTTCTTCACCACCGGAGAGATCCCCTTGACCATGATGGGCGCCCGGAAGCCGGTGCCGTCCAGAATGGCGCGGATGGCGCCGTTGGGGGACTTCCACATCTGAGAGAGCTTATATTCCTCCACCCGCTGGGCGTTGGGGGTAATGGTGGCGCACTTCACCGCCACACCGTACTTCTTGGTGGCCTCGGCGGAGTCCACCGTCACCTGATCCCGGGTCTCCTCCCGGTGGGGAAGCCCCAGGTCGTAATACTCCGTCTTCAGATCGATGTAGGGCTCCAGCAGGATCTCCTTGATGTCCTTCCAGAGGATGCGGGTCATCTCGTCCCCGTCCATCTCCACCAGTGGGGTGGTCATTTTGATCTTGTCCATAGCGGGCCTCCTTGCGCAAACTTTATCCTGCTCAGTATATCCTTTTTTTGTGAAAAAGGCAATCTCAAGATGAAACTTCCCCGATCCGCCTCCCCTTGCAGGGCCGGGCGGCACCGTGTTATAATAGCTCATCGTAAACGAGACAGCTGCGGTGCGGACGCGCAAGGCGCGGCACGCTTTACCAGGAGCCGGTGAGAGTCCGGCGCCGGGCGCTGTATGGGCCAAAACCCGAGCCAGCCATGGGCGTACTGTCTCCCATCCATCCGGGACGGACCGGCACTCAGAGGCCCGGCCCTGTCCCCCCACGGAGAGAGGAGACGGAAGGCATGGATCACATGCTGACAGAGGGGGAGCTGCGCCGCCGCAGGCGGGAACTCCACGCCCTGGCGGGCAAGGCGGAGGCCGAGCCCCAGGGCAAAGAGCGTATTCGGTACGGGTTGGACGGTCCTCAGGGGCGGCAACTCTACGAGAGCTGTTCCGACCAGGAGCTGCTGGAGCTGCTGAGGGAACGGGCCGGGGCTCTGGGCCGCTCCCCCGCCCAGAACGAAGTCCACTGGACCTGCCGGACCTATCTGCGGGCCCGATTCAAGAACTGGCCCAATGCCCTCCGGGCCGCCGGTCTGAGCCGCTCCGCCGGCCGGTGCGGCAAGCGTCTGGAGCAGGTCCAGGCCGAGGAGCAGGAGAGCCAGAAGCTCTTGGCTCAGGTGCGTGAGGTTCGGAAGACTTTGGGGCGCATGCCCCACCCCTCCGACCTGCCGGAGGTCATACAGGGCCTGCGGCACCAGTATAAGACCTGGGGCGAGGTGCTTGCCGCCGCCGGTGTTCTGGACACCGCCCCCCTTCCCCCCCTCGGCCCGCTGGAAGCGGAATACAAGCCTCTGCTGGAGGCCGTCCGCCGCCGGGCGGAGGAGCTCAACCGTGCCCCCCTCCGCCGGGAGGTGGACCAACAGGTGATGGAAACCTTGGTCCGGCGGTGCGGCTCCTGGCGGCGGGTCCTGGAGCAGCTGGACCTGGAACCGGTCCGGCGCATTGCACCCTTCTCCAACACCCGGCTGGGGGACCGCAGCGGCAAGCCCCCCGCCCGGCACCGCGGAAGCCTCCACGACTGCTATTACCGCCTGCTTCGGGTGGACGAGATCACCGCCCGGGACCTGGAGACGGTGGCCCAGGCCGCCCGCCGGCTGGGCCGCCCGCCGGAACGCCGTGAGATCCCCCTCCCCGTCCGGCGGCGGCTTCAGGAGGCCTGCGGCTCCTGGTCCAACGCCCTCTATCAGCTGGGTCTGGAGCCCCATCACCCCGGCTGACCCATTTCCCCCATTGTCACCCATTCCGCCGAAATGGCGAAATCATTATGTGAGGTGCCCTACTTGAATCAGCCCCTTGTGAGCATCATCGTCCCCGTCTACAACGCCGAGGTCTACCTGGGTCCCTGCCTGGAGAGCCTGCGGAGCCAGACCTGGCCCAACCTGGAGATCATTCTGGTCAACGACGGCAGCACCGACGGCTCCGGCCATCTGTGCGCCGCCGCCGCTCGGGCAGATCCCCGTATCCGTTTCCTGGACCAGCCCAACAAAGGCGTCTCCGCCGCCCGGAACGCCGCCCTGGCCATGGCGGAGGGCGATTACCTTCAGTTCTCCGACAGCGATGACCTTCTGACCCCGGATGCCACCGAGACCCTGGTCCGGGCAGCCCAGAGCACCGGCGCCGACCTGGTCATCTCCCATTTCTTCCGTGTGGATAAGGACAAGCAGGCCCAGCGGGGCCACATCAAGGGAGATCGTCTCCTCACCCGGCAGGAATTTGCACAGGAGATGGTGAAGGCCCCGGCCAACTACTACTACGGCGCGCTGTGGAACAAGCTCTACCGCCGGTCCATTGTGGAAAAGCAGGAGCTGCGCTTCGCGGAGGACGTGACCTGGAGTGAGGACTTTCTCTTCAACCTGGAGTATATCCGCCATGTCCGGCTGGTGGCGGCAGTACCCAAGCCCCTCTACTACTACCACAAGCGGCCGGGCAGCCTCATCACCAGCCAGGCCACCCTCCGGAAGGTTATCCAGATGAAGCGGGACACCTTTGACTACTACAAGAACCTCTATCAGGACCTGGACCTCTACGACGAGCAGAAGGCCAGAGTCTACCGCTACCTCATCTCCACCGCCACAGACGGCACCACCATCACCCTGCCCGGTCGCGGCGAAAAAAGCCGCCGGGTCCGTGAAAGCGTCGACTGAACAAAAAGCGCCCCCGTCCTTTTCACTCGGAAAGGACGGGGGCGCTTTTGCGTATTTCATTACACCGCGCCCAGATACTGGCCGGCCTTGCTGGCGGCCATGGCGCCGTCGGAGGCGGCGGTGACCAGCTGCCGCAGCTCCTTGGAGCGGCTGTCCCCGGCCACAAAGACGCCGGGCACATTGGTGGCGCAGTCCTCGCCGGCCTGGATATAGCCGTACTCGTTGAGCTTCAGAGGGGGCGAGAACTTCTGATTGTCGGGGATGAGCCCAACCGCCGCGAAGACGGCGGAGACGTGGAGAATGCGCTGGTGCTCCGGCCCCATGAGCCGGATGGCCTCCACCTGCTTGTCTCCCTGGATCTCCAGCACCTTGTGGTCGGTGAGGAGCTTCACATTGGTCTTGGTCTTCAGGTTGTCCACCAGGTACTTCTGGGCGGTGAGCTTGTCCCGGCGGTGGATGAGCCACACCGTGGGACAGATGGAGGCCAGGTAAATGGCGTCCTCCACAGCGGTGTTGCCTCCGCCCACCACGGCCACCTCCTTGCCCTTGAAGAAGCTGCCGTCACAGGTGGCGCAGTAGCTCACACCCTTGCCGCCCAGCTTTTCCTCGCCCGGGACACCAAGCTTCCGGCGCTGGACGCCGTTGGCCAGGATGAGCGTGCGTCCCTCATAGGTCCCGTCACCGGCGTGGACCACCTTCACATCTCCCTTGTCCTCAAAGCCGGTGACGGCGGAGAACTGGAACTGGGCGCCAAGGTCGGCGCACTGCTGATAGAGGCCCATGGCGAAGTCAGGGCCGGAGATGGACAGAGTGCCCGGCCAGTTTTCCACATGGGGTGTGGTGACAGCCTGGCCGCCAGGGACGCCACCCTCCAGCACCAGCACGCTGTGGCCCGCCCGGCGGGCATACAGAGCGGCGGTCAGACCGGCGGGACCGGCCCCTACGATGACGATGTCATACATCGGAACTACCTCCTTTGGGTACAGTTTTGCCTGCTGCCCCCATTCTAACCCAAATCGGGGCCGGAGGCAATCTCCTTTTCTACAAAGGGTGGAAAAAGCCCACCCGGCGCTGACAGCGCCGGGTGGGCCTTCCTGTTATGGCTGCTCTGTTTGGGGCGTTTCGAGCGCCTCCGGCTCCCGGTACTCCGGGAAGGTGACCACCGCCTTGAAAAGGTCGCCGTCGATATCCAGGCGGAAGGTGCCTCCCTGGAGCTCGGTGAGGCTCCGGGCGATGGAAAGACCCAGACCGGAGCCCTCCGTGGTTCGGGACACATCTCCACGGACAAACCGCTCCATGAGCTGCTCCGCCGGGATGTTCAGCGGGTCACGGGAGACGTTCTTTACGGAAAGGGCCACGCTGCCGTCCCAGCTCCGCACATCCAAATAGACCCGGGTCCCTGGCAGGGCGTATTTGACACAGTTGCCAAGCAGGTTGTCGATAACCCGCCACAGATGGCGGCCGTCGGCCTCTACATAGAGCTCATGGTCGGGCGTGGTGAGCACCGGGGTCAGGCCGCTCTTTTCAAACTTCTCCTGGTACTCCCCCAGGGCCTGGTCCAGCAGTTGGGTAAAGCCCAGCCTTTCCCGCACCACGGTCAGGCTCCCGGTGGATGCCTTGGACGCCTCTACCAGATCCTCGGTGAGTTTTTTGAGCCGCTGGCTCTTCCGGTCCAGCACGGCGATATACTCCCGGGCTTTGGCGTCCTGGATGTCCTCCTTCTTCAGCAGATCCACATAGTTGATGATGGAGGTGAGAGGGGTCTTGAGGTCATGGGAGACATTGGTGATGAGTTCAGCCTTGAACCGCTCACTCTTGAGCCGCTCCTCCACGGCGCTGCCGATGGCGGCACCCAAATCATTGAGCTGCTCGGCATGCTCCCGGAGGTCCCGGTACATGCGGTTGGTATCAATCTTGAAATCAGGCTCTCCGCCCACGATCCGTTCCGTCCCCTCCCGAATCGCCTGCCACTGCCGCACCCAACGGCACAGCCGCCAGAGGACATAACCCTGATAGATGGGGACAAGGACCACCGTGGGGGTGGTAATGGCGGTGCCCAGAAGGTACAGCAGGAAGGTCTTCACCGGCCGCTTCGTGATGCTCCAGTTGGCGGAGGCCTCCCCGATCACCCGGCCGAGCCAGCGGCACAGCCGCCAGATTAACGTGTTGCGGAACATATGTCCCGTCTTCCACCGTACCGCCAGGGTCTGCGTCAGGGCCAGGAAGAGCACACTGCCCATCAGGGTAAAGATGCTCAGGCCCACAAAGGGGGTCATACGGGGCGCTGTCTGATTGATGGAGTAGGTGATGGAATCCCCCCCGCTCAAAATGATACACAACAAAAGGCCCATCAGCAGCAGGTAGAGGTCCAGGGGAATACGGTCCCAAAAGCTCAGCTGGATCTTCTCCTCTCCGTTGCGATAGCCCGCAGACCGGCACAGTGCCCAGAGACACCACAGGGCACACAGCAGAGTCACCGCCGCAGCGGCAGCGATGGCCGGTAAATATTTCTGCAGGATCTGGTAATCGGCATAGTCGGACTGAAAATAGTCATCCACCGTCAGCGGCCACTGGACTCCGCTCTGGATGGTAAAGGTCTCTCGCACCACCCGGCTGTCCATGGACAGCCGGTAGCCGCCGCTCCAGCCCAGCCCCTCGCTGTCTCCACGATAGCCGTAGCCGTTGTACTGGCCAATGTACGCCGAGGGATCGCTGAACACATACTGTCCGTCCCCCAGATAGATCATGAGGCCGCTCCGGTCAGTACGCTCGTTGTAGACGGTGTAGTCCCCCTCGAAGAGCTCGTCTCCCTGGGTCAGGGTCTGCTCCCACAGGGAGACGGCGGACACGCTGTCCATGGAGTCTCCATCCGGCAAGTTGGTATAGCGCAGCGTCCCATCCTGAGTGTGGATCTCTACCCGGTAGTTGGTGTTCTCCGCCGAGAGCATGGTCTTCAGGTTCTCCAACCGCTTCCGGTCGGTGTAGCTCAGCGTCCCATCCCATTTTTCCCGCTGGATGAGTTCGCTCATCTCCCCGGCATAGTAGTCATAGAACTGAACGACTCTATAGGCGCTGTAGCTGTCGGTATAGCTGCCACTCACCCATAGGTTGTCCCACTGGCTCAGGGTGATCAGCCCCGTCCAGAAGGCCACGGCACACAGGATCACCCCCGCCAGAAAAAGCCCCGCTCTGCTGCCGGGACTGGTAAAGGCCCGCTTCATCACTGTCCTCCCTCAGAGAGAAGGCTCACGCCTTCTCCATCTTGTAGCCCAGCCCCCACACCACCTTGATGTATCGGGGGTTGGCCGGATCGATCTCCAGCTTTTCCCGCAGGTGCCGGATGTGCACCGCCACCGTATTCTCCGAGCCCAGGGAGGGGTCGTTCCACACCCGCTCATAAATCTGGCTGGTGGAAAAGACCCGCCCCGGGTGCTTCATCAGGAGCAGCAGAATGTTGTACTCGATGGGGGTCAGGCTGACGCTCTCTCCGTCCACTGTCACGGATTTGGCCCCGTCGTCGATGGCGATGCCTCCATTGCGGAGGACCTGGGGGGCGTCCTCCGCCTTCTGCTGGCCACCCAGGGTAGTGTACCGCCGCAGCTGGCTCTTTACCCGGGCCAGCACCTCAATGGGGTTAAAGGGCTTGGTCACATAATCGTCTGCCCCGATGTTCAGCCCCAGGATCTTGTCGGCATCCTCGCTCTTGGCGGTGAGGAAGATGATGGGGATGTTCTCCGTCTCCCGCAGCTTGGCGGTGGTCCGGATGCCGTCCATCTCCGGCATCATGATATCCATGAGGATGAGGTGGATCTCGTGTTCCTTCACCACTTTCAGAGCCTCGATCCCATTGTAGGCATGGTAGGTCTGATAGCCGTCGCTGGTAAGGTAAATGTCCAGGGCCGAGACGATATCCCGGTCGTCGTCACAGATCAGAATATTATACAAAAGGGCTCACTCCTCCGCTTTCATGGTCAGAATAACACGGCTTTTTTAAGGTCCGGCGGGCAAGTTTCTTAAGAAGTCATTAAAATGCCGCCCACCGCTTCTGTGAGCAGTATACCATGTCCCACAGCCCCTTGGCAACGGCGTCCGCCGACAGAAAAAACCCCCGCGCCGCTCAAACGGCGCGGGGGTTTTTCGGAGATAGGACAGACTGGGATCAGACGCCCAGGATGGGAACCACGATACCGCCCAGGAGACCCACGATCAGGCAGGCGATGACCAGCTCCAGGAGCGCCCACTTGATGATGCCGCCCAGGAGCTTGGAATCCTGACCCACCAGGCCCACGGCCGCGGCGGCGGTGGCGATGCACTGGGGGGAGAGGATCTTGCCGATACCGGCGCCGGTAGAGTTGGCGGCGGCCAGCCAGAAGGGAGAGGCACCAATCTGCTCGGCGGCGGCAGTCTGCAGGCTGCCCAGCAGCACCTCGGTGCTGGTACCACTGCCAGTGATGAAGGCGCCCAGAGCCGCGATGATGGGAGCCACGAAGGGATAGAAGTTACCGGTGATGGACACGAAGAAGACAGCCATATCGTTGATCATGCCGCAGTAGGTCATGATCTTGGCCACCGCCAGCACCGACATGATGGTGATAATGGTCTTGGACATCTGCTTCACGGTGGCAACCAGAGTGTCGATCATCATCTTAGGCGTAGCCTTCTGAACGAAGCCGCCGATGATGGCCGCCACGAAGATCCAGATGCCGGGGGTGTTGATCCAGCTGAAGGAGGCATTGCCGGCATTGGCGGAGGTGCTGATTTTGATGGAGCTGGAGAACACAGCCAGGGCGTTGTTGATGGGGGGAACCAGCTTGGAGGTGACCAGCAGCAGAACAAAAATGAGGATGAAGGGCAGCCAGGACACCAGAGCCTTATGCCCGTCAATGGCCTGAGCATTGGTGTTGCCGGCGCTCATGTTGTACTCAGCGGGAACTTCCTTCCCCTTCCGGGCACGGGCCATGAGGATGGTGCAGCCCAGGCTGACCACGCAGCCCACGATGACGGCCAGCTCAGGACCGGTGAACTTGGCCACGATGAGCTGAGGCACCACGAAGGAGACACCGGAGACCAGGGTGATACCCACCATGCCCTTCAGGGCCTTGACGCCGCCGCCGCCCACGATGACCATGAGGAAGGGCACCAGGATCATGAAGGGGACCATCTGCACCACAGTGGTGAAGGCCAGGGGCACGGGATCAAGGCCGGTCACGTTGGCCAGGGTCACAGTGGGAATACCCACGGAACCAAAGGCGGTGGGGAAGGCGTTGGCGAGCATGCACACCAGGCAGGCGGTGATGGGGTTCATGCCCATGCCGGCCAGCATGCTGGCGGGGATGGCAATGGCGGTACCGAAGCCGGCCATGCCCTCCATGAAGCCACCGAAGCACCAGCCGATGAGGAGCACCAGCACACGCTTATCGGCGGAAACGCCGGTGAGCATCTGCTTGATGACGTCCATGGCGCCCGTCTTCAAAGACAGATTATAAGTAAAGATAGCGGCGATGATGACCAGGATGATGGGCCACAGCGCGGAGGCAAAGCCTTCCAGCGCAGAGGTGGCGCAGTCCACAGCCGGCATCTTCCACAGGAACAGGGACTCCACAATAGTGATGATCAGAGCGCCCACACAAGCCTTGTGGCCGGCCATCTTCAGCCCGGTCAGTGCCACGATCAGCCAGATGATGGGCAGCAGCGACAACACACCTTTTAGTACGATCTCTCCCACAACTTGTCACTCCTCTTTCCGGTAGCATTGGTGCTACCAATTTTGCGTGCTCAACCTCACTTTTGCCTGTTAACCAGGTGTTTTTTCATTGGTTCCACCAATTTTCATAGTTATTTTAGCTCTTTGTAAGCACATTGTCCAGAGCATTTTTGCCCAAGACCTCATTTTCCTACAAAGTGCCGAATATTGGTAGTACAAATTGTGCGGAATGGAGAATCGTTAGAAAATTGTTTAAAAAGCCTTGCATCTCAGCGGTATTGTGCTAAACTTATATGCAGGAAATAGGTAGGACCAATTAAGAAAGTTGGTTTTACCGTGTTGCGGTGCTCAGCGCATCGAAATTTGAAATGGAGGGATCAACATGCGAATCCCCTTTGGCACCACCGGTCTGGAGCTCAGCCGGGATGTGACCGGGGCAGAAGTCCTGGAGTCCGCCATCGGGACCCTGAAGGCTGAAGGCAGCGAGGATGACATCGTCAAAAAGGCGATGGCCAATCCCATCGGCTCGGCCAAACTCTCCGAGCTGGCCAAGGGCAAGAAGACCGCCACCATCATTATCAGCGATCACACCCGCCCGGTGCCCAGCAAGCACATCCTCCCCTTCATGCTCGCCGAGCTGCGGGAGGGCAACCCCGACATCGACATCACTCTGCTCATCGCCACTGGCTTCCACCGCCCCACCACTCATGAGGAGCTGGTGAACAAGGTCGGTGAGAAGATCGCCAACGAGGAAAAGTTCGTCTGCCACGACAGCCGCAACCCCGACACCAACGTGGAGATCGGCGTTCTCCCCTCCGGCGCCAAGCTGGTCATCGACAAGGTGGCCGCTGAGACCGATCTGCTGGTGGCCGAGGGCTTCATTGAGCCCCACTTCTTCGCCGGCTTCTCCGGCGGCCGCAAGAGCGTGCTCCCCGGCGTGTGCGACCAGGTCACCGTGCTGGGCAACCACTGCTCCAAGTTCATTGATTCTCCCTGCGCCCGCACCGGCATTCTGGAGGGCAACCCCCTCCACAACGACATGGTCGCTGCCGCCAAGCTGGCCAAGCTGCAGTACATCGTCAACGTGGTGATCGACGAAGAGAAGCACGTTGCCGCTGCCTTTGCCGGCGATCCCTTCCAGGCCCATGAGACCGGCTGCGCCTTCCTGAAGGGCTACTGCCGCGTCAAGCCTGAGAAGAAGGGTGATATCGTCATCACCTCCAATGGCGGCGCTCCCCTGGATCAGAACATGTACCAGTCCGTGAAGGGCCTGACCGCCGCTGAGGCGGCTGCCGCTCCCGGCGCCGTGCTCATCATCTCCACCCGCTGCAACGACGGCACCGGCGGCGACAGCTTCTATCACGCCCTGGCCGACTGTGACACCCTGGAGCACCTGATGGAGCGCATCCTGGCCACCCCCATGGACAAGACCGATCCCGACCAGTGGGAGTACCAGATCCTCTGCCGCATGATGCTCAAGCACCGCATCATCTTCGTCTCCGAGCCCGCCATGCAGAAGACCATCGAGGAGATGAAGCTGGAGTACGCCCCCGATCTGGACACCGCTCTGGACCGGGCCCGGGAGGCCAAGGGCAAGGACGCCCACCTGGTCATCATCCCCAACGGCATCTCCGTCATCGTGGAGCCCTGAATCCCCACAGAGCGATTCTGATTTGAATTTGAATATTTTTAGGAGGTAAACGATCATGGCTCAGTACAACACCCTCACTCCCGAACTCATTGAGCAGATCAAGGCCGTGGCCCCTGAGCGGACCTACGTGGGCGCCGACGTCAACGCCGACTACGCCCGGGACGAGATGCCCATCTACGGCACCCGGATGCCCGAGGTGGCGGTGGACGTCACCAGCACCGAAGAGGTCTCCGCCATCATGAAGATCTGCAACGAGAACCACATCCCCGTCACCTGCCGCGGCGCCGGCACCGGTCTGGCCGGCGCCTGCACCCCCATCGCCGGCGGCGTGGTCATCTGCACCACCAAGATGAAGCAGATCCTGGGCTACGACACCGACAACTTCGTGGTCCGGGTGCAGCCCGGCGTGCTCCTCAACGACCTGGCCGAGGACGCCTTGAAGCAGGGCCTCCTGTATCCCCCCGATCCCGGTGAGAAGTTCGCCACCCTGGGCGGCAACGTCTCCACCAACGCCGGCGGCATGCGCGCCGTGAAGTACGGCGCCACCCGCGACTACGTCTCCGCCATGACCGTGGTCCTGCCCTCCGGCGAGGTGGTCCACTTCGGCTCCAACGTGTCCAAGGCCTCCTCCGGCTACTCCCTCCTCAACCTGATGATCGGCTCCGAGGGCACCCTGGGCATCATCACCGAGCTCACCCTGAAGCTCATCCCCGCCCCCAAGGTCACCGTCAGCCTCATCGTCCCCTACGAGAACCTGGACGAGGCCATCGCCACCGTGCCCAAGTTCAAGAAGAACCACATGAATCCCCAGGCCCTGGAGTTCTTCGAGAGAGAGATCCTCATCTCCTCCGAGGAGTATCTGGGCAAGGCCGTGTTCCCCCGCAACGTGGGCGGCACCGACGTGGGCGCCTACCTGCTGGTGACCTTCGACGGCAACACCCAGGACGAGATCGACGCCATCGTGGAGCAGGCCGCCGAGCTGGTCCTGGAGGCCGGCGCCATGGACGTGCTGGTGGCCGACACCCCTGCCAAGATGAAGGACGCCTGGGCCGCCCGTTCCTCCTTCCTGGAGGGCATCGAGGAGCAGACCAAGCTGCTGGACGAGTGCGACGTGGTGGTCCCCGTCAGCCGCATCGCCGACTTCGTGGGCTACTTCAAGAGCATCGAGCCCAACTACGGCTTCAAGGTCAAGAGCTTCGGCCACGCCGGCGACGGCAACCTGCACATCTACACCTGCGCCAACGACATGGAGCTGGATGAGTTCAAGAAGCAGGTGGACGACTTCATGACCCACATCTATGACAAGGCCACCGAGATGGGCGGTCTGGTCTCCGGCGAGCACGGCATCGGCATGGGCAAGATCGACTACCTGGCCCGCAGTGTGGGCGAGACCAACATGAAGCTGATGGAAGAGATCAAGAAGGTCTTCGACCCCAACCTGATCCTCAACCCCGGCAAGGTCTGCTACAAGCTGTAAGCATTTCATTTCTGTTTCCTGGAGGGGCGGTCCATTTTGGGCCGCCCCTCCCTATATGAACAAGGGGACGCTCCGGATGTACCGGAGCGTCCCCTTGCTTTTTCTGTGTCTGCCAAATCGGACAGTTTAATAGTGGTATTTCTTCCGCTTTCCCACCAGGAAGGCAACGGTCACCGCCACGGCCAGCAGTTCTGCCGCCGCAGTGGCCGCCCAGATGCCGTCCAGGCCCCAGAGCAGGGGGAGCAGCAGCACCGCCACCACCTGAAAGACCAGGGTCCTCATAAAAGAAATGAGTGCGGAGACCAGACCATCGTTCAGCGCGGTGAAGAAGGAAGAGCCGAAAATGGCCAGGCCCGAGAAGAGGAAGGAAAAGGAGTAGAGCCGGAACCCCCGCAGTGTGAGGGCCAGAAGGCCCTGGTCATATCCCACAAACAATCGTGATAACGGCAGCGCCAGCAGCTCTGCCGCGGCAAACATGAGCAGAGCGAAAACGCCGACGATGCCCAGGCTCCGCCGTAGGAGTCCCCGGAGCTCCTCGTAGTGTCCCGCTCCGTCGTGGTAGCTGATCACTGGTGCCGTTCCCACGGAATAGCCCAGGAAGGCCGCCTGAAAAATGAGGCTGACGTACATCAGAACGCCATAGGCGGCAATGCCATCCTCACCGGCGTAGCGCAGGAGCTGGAAGTTGTAGAGCATCCCCACCACAGACATGGAGATGTTGGACAAAAACTCGGAGGAGCCGTTGGTACAGGCCTTGCGCAGCGCCCGCCAGTCCACCCCCGCCCGGGTCAGGCGGAGCAGGCTCCGGTTGGGGCGGCTGAAGTAGAGCAGCGGCAGCAGCCCGCCCACACACTGGCTCACGGCGGTGGCGGCCGCCGCTCCCTCCAGCCCCCAGGATAGCCCCGCCACAAACAGGGCGTCCAGCACCACATTGGTCATGCCCGCCGCCACCGTCACGGCCAGGCCCAGCTTGGGCTTTTCCGCCGTGGCAAACAGGCACTGGAACTCATACTGGAGAACGTAGGCAGGGATGGCCAGCAGGATGATGCGCCCATAGGTCACGCTGTCCGCCAGCATCTCCCCCTCCGCCCCCAGCAGGGCGGCCACGGGCGCCAGAAGCAGTTGACCCAGAATGGCCAGCCCCACGCCGCAAAGGGCGGAAACCCACACCAGCATGGAAAAGATCCGGTTGGCTTTTCCCCGGTCCCCCTCCCCCAGGGTCTTGGCGATCAGGGCGCCGCCGCCGGTGCCGAACATGAATCCCACGCACCCCAGAACGAGCAGGAACGGCATAATGAAGTTGACGGCTGCAAAGGGGGTCTTACCCACATAGTTGGAGACAAAAAAGCCGTCCACCACACCGTAGATGGAAGTGAACACCAGCATTACAATGGATGGGAAGGTAAAGCGCAGCAGGCGCCGGCAGGTAAAGTGGTCGGAGAGCCGGATCATACGTTCCACTCCCTCGCCTTCCGTCCCCGCAGCTCCTCCACCCGCGCCCGCATGTCCACCAGGAAGCGCTCCGTCAGGGCCACGTACTGCTCCACTTCCTCCGCAGTCCAGGTGTCCAGGATCTCGTTCTCCATCCGGATGATCTCCTGGGCGGTACCGGCGGCATAGGCCTCCCCCGCCGCCGTCAGACAGACCCGCTTGGCCTTGCCGTCCACCGCCTCCAGATAAATCATCCCCTCCTTCTCCAGCTTCCGCACCGCCGAGTTTACCGTCTGCTTGCTCAGCCCGCACTGCCGGCAGATCTCATGGAGCAGGCAGCGTCCGCCGCTGACGCAGATGGTATAGAGGATCTGGGACACGCTGTCCGACATGCCCAGCAGCAGCGAGGCGTCATGATAGACGCCCTCCAGCTCCCCCAGCAGGTGATTATACCGCTTGATGGCGGCATTTCCTTCCATGCCTCTTCCCCCTCATCGTCCGAAATCGTACTATCCGGTATAATAGTATGATTTCGGACCATTGTCAACCACTTTCTTGGACACGACCGCAGCGCGGCAGAAAACAAAAAAGGCCGGCCGCTGCGAGAGCAGCGGCCGGCCTTTCCATTTAACCGTTTTCTGTTCGATTCTGTGCCATGCCCTGGACCAGCTTCTCCGCCGTGATGGGGAGATCCCGGACCTGGACCCCCGTTGCATTGCGGATGGCCTGGGCCACGGCAGGGGCAGGCGTATTGATGACCACCTCACCGATGGACTTGGCGCCGAAGGGCCCGTTGGGCTCATAGCTCTCCTCAAACTCCACCCGGATCTGGGGCAGATCGGTGCGGCTGGGGATCTTGTACTGCATGAAGGAGTTGTTGGCCATCATGCCCCGGCCGTCATAGCACACGTCCTCAAAAAGGGCCATGCCGATGCCCTGAGCAATGCCGCCCTCGGCCTGGATGCGGGCCAGGTTCTTGTTGACCACGGTGCCGCAGTCCACCACGCCCACATAGTCCACCACCTTGACCTCGCCGGTCTCCAGGTCGGCCTCCACCTCGGCAAAGCCCGCCATCAGCGGCGGCGGAGAGGTGGGGCTGCAGTGGGTGGCGGTGGCGGTGAGCCACTGGGCTCCCGGCCCCACCACCAGGTCTTGGCCCAGCTTGGCCAGGGTGATCCGGGTGTCCGGATTGGTATGGTCATAGACCGCCTGGCCGTCGAACCGGGCACGCTCAGGGTGGATGCCCAGCCGGCGGGCGCCTTCGTTGGTGATCTTCTCCACCAGCTCGGTGCAGGCCTTCACCACGGCGGTGCCGGTGACATAGGTGGTGCTGGAGGCGTAGGAGCCGGTGTCATAGGGGGAGTAGTCGGTGTCGATGGGTGCCACGCTGATCCACTCCATGGGGCATTCCAGCACCTCGGCGGCCATCTGTGCCAGGATGGTATCACAGCCGGTGCCCATGTCGGTGGCGCCGATCATCAGGGTATAGAAGCCGTCGTCGTTGAGCTTGATGGTGACGGTGGCGGTATCCACGGCGGAGATACCGGAGCCCTGCATGGTGATGGCCATGCCCACGCCCCGAACATGCCGGTCGTCCACCCGGACGCTGGGGTACTTCTCCGCCCAGCCGATCATCTCCATGCCCCGCTGGATGCACTGGGGCAGGCTGGAGCTGCTCAGGGGCTCGTTGTAGTAGGCCGGCATATTCATGCCCTGCTGGGGCAGGTTTTTGAGCCGCAGCTGGGCCGGGTCCATGCCCAGCTCGGCGGCCAGCTCATTGACGGCCGACTCCATGGCAAAACAGCCCTGGGTGGCTCCGTAGCCGCGGTAGGCTCCCGCCGCCATGGTGTTGGTGTAGACCACATCGTAGGTGAAGCGGAAGGCGGCATCCTTGGCGTAGAGAGGGATATTTTTATGTCCCACCAGACCCACGGTGGTAGAGGCGTGCTCACCGTAGGCGCCGGCGTTGGAGAGGGCGTGCATGTCCACCGCCTTGATGGTGCCGTCCCGCATGGCGCCCACCCGGACGTGGACCCGCATCTGGTGACGGCTGTTGGAGGCCTGGAAGACCTCCCGGCGGGTGTAGACGATCTTGGCCGGCCGGCCGGTGCGCAGGGTCACCAGGGCGGGGAAGAGCTCGCTCACCAGGGTCTGCTTGGCACCGAAGCCGCCGCCGATCCGGGGCTTGGTCACCCGCACCGTCCCCTGGGGCAGCCCCAGGGCATGGGCAATGATCCGGCGGCAGTGGAAGGGTACCTGGGTGGAGGAGGTGACGTTGAGCCGCCCCGTCTGGTCCAGCCAGGTGTAGGTGGAGAAGGTCTCCATCATGGCCTGGGCGTTGGCCTTGGTATAGTAGGTCCGGTCCACCACCACATCGCACCCGGCCAAGGCGGCCTCCACGTCGCCGTCGGCGTCGCAGCCGCTGGAGACCAGGTTCCGGGACGGGTCGCCGCCGATGTCGAAGTTGGTGTGGTAATCGGACTCCGGATGGATCACGGAGGGGTTGTCCAGGGCCTTTTCAAAGTCGATGACCGGCTCCAACACCTCGTACTTCACCTGAATCATCCGCATGGCCTTATCCACGCTGGCCTCGTCCCGGCCGGCCACAATGGCCACCGGGTCTCCCACGTACCGCACCACCTGATCCAGGATGTACCGGTCGTAGGGGCTGGGCTCGGGGTAGGACTGGCCCGCCAGGGTGTAGCGGATCTTGGGCACGTCCTCCCAGGTGAGGATACAGGCGATACCGGCTACCCGGCTGGCCGAATCCTTCCGGATGGACTTGATGCGGGCAAAGGCGTGGGGGCTGCGGAGGATCTTCACCACCAGGCAGTCACGGGGGGCCAGGTCGTCGGTGTAGAGGCCCTTGCCGCTGGTGAGGGCCATGCCGTCGGTCTTGGGGACGGCCTTGTTCACATAGCGCATGCCTGGACCTCCTTTTCCTCTCTGGCGTCCAGCCAGGCCCGGATGGCCCGCATCTGCCCGGCGTAGCCGGTGCAGCGGCAGAGGTTGCCGGAGAGGTACTGCCGGACCTCCTCATCGGTGGGGTGGTCCAGCTCCCGGCCCATGGCCAGCACGGTCATGATGAGGCCGGGGCTGCAATAGCCGCACTGTTCGGCGCCCTCGTCCACCAGGAAGCGGGCGAAGGCCTGGGCCTCCTCCTGCACGCCCTCCAGAGTGGTGACGGTCTTGCCGTCGGCCCGGGCTGCGGGATAGGAGCAGGAGAGCACGGGGCTCCCCTCCACCCAGACGGTGCACAGGCCGCAGTTGGAGGTGTCGCATCCCCGCTTCACGCTGTAAATGCCGTACTTCCGCAGGAAGTCCAGCAGCATCATGTCGTTGGGGATGTGCTTGTTGAGCACCTCTCCGTTGACGGTGATCTTTACCTTCACGCCTGATCCCCTCCCTTCCCGCAGGCCTCAGCGGCCCGGCGAACCAGCACTTTGGTCATCTCCCGGCGGTAGTCTGCCCCGGCCCGCAGGTCCGTGCCGAAGGTCAGCTCCCGGGCGGCGGCCTCACCGGCCTCTGCCGGAGTGCCGCCGGCGGCCAGACAGGCGGCGGCCTCCGCCGACCGCCGGGCGCTGGCCGGACGGGCGCCCACGGATACAATCCATTCGTTGTCCAGACGGCTCACTCCCACCGCCAGCAGGGGCAGATCGGTGGTGGAGCGGCGCAGGCTCTCATAGGCGGCGGTGCGTCCGTCGTCCCGGACCCGGACCTTGACCAGGATGTCGTCAAAGTGGATGGGCATGGCCATAAAGTCGGCCAGTGGCATCTCCCCCTGCCGGTAGAGGACCACCGAGGCATCCAGGGCCAGCAGAGCCGCCGTCACGTCGGAGAAGCCGAACCGGGAGTAGACCGAGCCGCCCACGGTGGCGCAGTTGCGGAACTGGACGCCCACGATGTGCTCCACACAGCGGCTTAGGATGCCTCCGAAGCGGCCGGTGAGCTCCGGCGCCATCTCCAGCTGCCGGAGAGTGACACAGGCGCCGATCTCCACACAGCCGTCCCGGACCTCGATCCGGTCCAGCCCCAGCTGCGTGAGGTCAACGGCGGTGCGCAGACGCCGCCGGCCCATCTTCAGCCAGCAGCAGCCGCCCAGAATGGCGTTGTTCTTCGGGTCCCGGCTGAGGAGCTCATAGGCCGCCTCCAGGGACTGGGGGAACATGTAGCTTTTGATGGTGTACAAATCCATCCCTCCAAAATAATGCCGCAGAACGGCCTTTGCCATCCCGCGGCGCCCGCTCAGTGGCGGGCTCCCCCTGCCGGATCACATCCGCGGGGAGATCTCTTCAGGATAGATTATAGCGGATCAGGTCGAATTTGTATAGCATGGAATCCGTTTTCTGAAAAATCTCTGCTCTGCACGAAAGTGGGCTGGTTTTGGGGCCTGTCAGCCGTAAGTTCTCCTATGAGCCGGTACGTTCACCGGCTTTCCACATGGGAGGGCCAGGTATAGAGCAGGACAGCCAGGGCCACTGTGACCGGCACAGCCAGCACGATGCCGAAGCTGCCGGAGAGGCCCTGCATGATGGCGATGCCGATGTTGTTGGAGTTGATGATCTGCTGATAGGGCAGCGCGTAGGCGTAGTCCAGCACCAGCATGGAGATACTGCCGCCGGCAAAGGCCAGAATCAGGGTGTTGCTGTCGGTGCCCATCATATCCCGGCCCACATGCATCCCCGCCTTAAACAGCTCCTTTCGGGAGATCGTGGGGTTCTGGGCGTGGATCTCTCCAATCGAGCTGCCGATGGACATGGCCACGTCCATCACAGCACCCAGGCTGGAGATGAGCAGGCCGGAGAACAGCAGTCCGCCCACCTGAATCCCGCTCACATTCCAGAGGGTGAGCAGGCTCTCAATATCCGACACATTCCATCCGGAAATCCCGGAGGCGATGCTGAAGATTGTGGCGGAAAACCCGGCGATCACCACTCCGGCAACGGTGCCCCCCGTGGCCACCACCGTCTTTTTGGTGGGACCGCCGATGAGGTACATGGTGACCAGCGTGGTGATGATGCACACAAATACCGCCACCCAGAAGGGGGAGTATCCCCGGTACACCAGCGGCAGATATACAAACAGGATGCACAAAAAGGTAAACACCAGTCCCAGGGCCCCCTTCAGCCCCTGCTTTCCGCCCACAAGGCAGAGCACCACCAGATAGAGGGCGGCAAAGATATAAATGGTCATCTCTCTGTCCTGGGTGTAAACGGTGTTGATCACTGTATCCCCGGCAATGCTCTGCATCACTACCACGTGCATGCCCACGGTGCATCCGGCGCCGAACAGATACCCGGAGCTGCTGGTGGTCTCCAGCTCCTCCCCCTCCTTGGGGCCGGTGAGCATGCGGACCATGATCCGCTGCTCTCCCACCCGGCTTCCGTCCGGCATGAGGTTGTCCTGGATAATTTCGGTGACTACCGCCTTTTCAAAGGTCTGCCCCTCCCGGGATACCAGCGGTGTCTTGTCCACCTGATTGATCCAGATGACAAAGGCCAAAAAAAACAACAGCAACAGAATGGGGGGCCCCCACCGCTTCAGCAAATACTTGGGGTCCAGGTTGAGATTGCGCATCCGTATTTCCTCATTTCCTCACAGTCTGAAAGCGGGCACGCCCCGGCGTCAGCCGGGGTGTGCCCGTAAGTAACATCAGGGGGCTTCAGCGCCCTATCCCCGTCCGCTGATTACAGCTGGGCGAGGGCGTTGGCCAGCTCGTCGGTCATGGCAGTCGCCTTGGGCGCAAACTGTCCATTCTCCGCGGTGAGCAGCCCGCCGTTGAGCACCTGCGCCACACCGCTCTGGGCCCAGCCGGAGACAGACGCGGCGTCGGAGCAGGCATTCAGGGCATCCTGGCCCGCAGACAGGGCGCGGCCCTGAAGGGCGGCATAGCGGCTGAGCATTACAGCCAGCTGCTCCCGGGTGACGGGGGCATTGGGGGCAAAGGTGCCGTCCCCATTGCCGGCCGCGATGCCGTTCTGAGCGGCCCAGGCCACGGCCTGGGCGTAGGCGGCGTCGCCGGACACGTCGGTGAAGGAGGCGCCGGAGGCCGCGGGGGAGCCGGCGTCCTCATAGAGGGCCTGCACCGCGTCGGCACGAGTCATCGGCTGGGCCTCCACCGGTGTTTCAGCGGCGTTCTCCTGCTTCTCAATGGTGAAGGTCTGGTCAATGGCCTCCACCTGGCCGTCGGCGGTGATCTGATAGGTGTCGATGGTGAAGGAGTCCTCATCCATCTCAATCACCGAATAGCTGGGCAGCCAGTTCTGGCTGCGGACAGCGATGTAGTCCTGCTGGGTGGCCAGCAGCTCGTAGAACTTGGAGCCGGAGGCGGAGTTGGCGGTCATGTACAGGGTGCCCTGGGGGTTGACCACGGTGGTGCCGCTCACGTCCTCGATGGTGTAGCACAGGTTGTCCTGCTGGAAGGCGGACTGGAGGGCCTGCCCCGCCGTGTCGCCGTCCTCAGGGTACAGGGGGATCTGCTCGCCGGTGGCGATGTTGTAGGCGTGATCCCAGTCGTAGTCCAGACCGGTCTCATCCAGCTGGAACTGGTAGGCGCCGTGGGTCTGGCCGTCTCCGTAGAGGATCTTGGAGCGGCTGTAAGTGTGGTCATGGCCCTGGAGCACCACGTCGATGTCGTACTCATCGAAGATGGGGGTGAGCTGGGTGCGCAGGATCATGCCGTCGGTGTCGGAGTGGTCCAGGCCGGAGCCGTAGATATCCTGGTGGATGGTGACCACACGCCACTTGGCGTCGGGGTAGGCGGCCACGGCCTCGGCGATGGCCTGCTCATGCTCGGCGGCGTTGTAGTTGTTGGTATTCAGCACGATGAACAGGCCCGGGCCGTAGGAGTAGTAGTAGTCGCCGCCGGCCTGGGTGGCGCCGTAATCAGTGGCGTTGGGGTTATTGAAGTGGTAGGTGTAGTCGGGATTCAGAGAGTCGTGGTTGCCGATGGTGGTGGCCACAGGCAGAGAGGCCAGCACCTCCGGGT
>OGHJ01001792.1_pt1 | contig 20998 bp, 9 predicted proteins | sample 1571351 | NCBI WGS metagenome assembly OGHJ01 (sample SAMEA2582037, study PRJEB24529) | metagenome | biome: Human gut stool | place: China | collected 2011 | reverse complement strand
GTATGTTTAAATGGTTGGAAGGCGGTATGGTAGAAATTACTGCCAGCTATCCTGCCGGAGTTATCAGTACTACTCTTAACAATTTGTTGGAAGCTGCTGCCGGTGAGCATGAAGAATGGTCGCAAGACTATCCGCATTTTGCCGATGTAGCCGAACAGGAAGGTTTTTATGAAATCGCTGCCATGTATCGCAATATTTCTGTTGCCGAAAAAGGCCATGAAGAAAGATATCGTGCTTTTGTAAATAATATTGAGACAGCTTCTGTTTTTGCTAAAGAAGGTGAAGTAGTATGGCAATGTCGTAATTGCGGCTATATCACTATCGGCAAGGAAGCTCCCGAAGTTTGCCCGGCATGTTTACATCCGCAAGCTTATTTTGAAGTAAAAAAAGAAAACTATTAATAAATCGTTATCCGGTTTTGGGAAAGCGGCTTATCTCTAAGAGATAGGCCGCTTTTTATTTTGCTGTCTGTTTGATTTAAAGACTTAGTTGTAATGTTGTATAATTTATATATTTTATTTATATTTGCTTCTTATATATAACTAATACTAAAAAGACAAAATGTCTTACTAACTATGATAAAAAAAAGAATAAATCATCTATTGAGTAAAACGGCGATCAAAACTTTGCTGATATCGGTTCTGTGTTTTTTATCTTTTTCCTTTTCCAAGGCCAATGATGTTTATTTCCATCATTTGGGGATTAAAGACGGGTTGACTCAAATCAGTATCTTTTCTCTTTATCAGGATGAGACAGGAGCTATGTGGTTCGGTTCTTTTGAAGGATTGAACAGGTATAACGGACGGGAAATTACTACCTTTCGTCCGTCTCAGAATAATAAAGGATTGACTCAGAATGAAATTTACTCCATTTATGGCAATCGGAAAGGAGCCATTTATCTGCGCGCCGGACACGATTTAGTGAAATACGATGTTTTGACACAGGAGTTCATTTGTTTGGCACAAAAGGAAATCAATGGCATTTACTATGCGAATGATACTCTTTGGGTACTGTCGGATCATACCGTTTTTTATTATCTGGAAGGAAAAGAAGGATTGCATAAATTTTGTGATTTCGATCCGAAATTCGGAAATGGAAACTGTATTTTTTCGGATGGAGAATATCTGTGGATCGGAACGGAAAACAATTTGTTTTCGGTTTCTGTAAATAATCCTTTCGCCCCCCATCTGGTATTATCGGATGTTTTTGTAAAGCATCTTTATAAGAGTAAGAGAAATGATTTGTGGGTGAGTACGGATATGAGCGGAGTTTATAGAATATCTTCTCAGAATCAAGTGACCAATTTCCGTAATTCGCCCGGTAAGGAAAGCCTTTCGGACGATCATGTGAGAAGCGTTGTAGAGGATGAGTTCGGAAATATATGGATCGGTACTTTTTATGGGTTAAACAAATATGACCCTATTACCAATAAGTGGAAATGCTATACTCAGATAGACAATGTACCTTATAGTTTGAGCCATTCTTCGGTATTCAGCCTGTATAAAGATATGCAAGGTAACATTTGGGTAGGAACTTATTTCGGGGGTATCAACCGTTTTAATCCGAGGGCCGATATCTATCACTTTTATGGCGCATTGGGAGGAAACAATCCAAACTATCTCAGTTTTCCGTTTGTAGGCAAGATGGTGGAAGATAAAAATGGTAATCTCTGGATTTGTACCGAAGGCGGCGGGTTGAATTTCTTCAACCGTGAGACCAAGCAATTTAAAAGTTTCATGCAAGGGAGTACTCCCGGAAGTATAAGCCATAATAATTTGAAATGTATCAGATACTTGAAAGACAGGGATCTGTTATATATCGGAACTCATACCGGAGGACTGAATGTTTTTGATATAAAGTCGCAAAGGATAAGAGTTTTGAAAAATAATCCGGGAGATCCTCTGTCACTGCCCAATGATATTGTGAATGACATGCAGTTTTATAAAGACCGGCTTATCGTGTTGACGCAGGCAGGAGTGTATGGAATGGATTTGAAAAACGAAACATTTTCTTCGCTGTCTACCGACGAACAGGTAAATCAGGCGGTAGAACGTAAATTCTATTATGAAACTTTTCTGATTGATAGCAAAGACAGGATGTGGATTGCCAAATCGGATGGTGGTGTTGTGCGTATCAATCTGACTGATAATAAGATAAAGGAATATAATCCGGTATTGGAAGATACCACGTCGATAGGTAAATTCCGGATTACCCATATTCTGGAGGATAGTAAGGGAAATCTTTTTTTCGGTACGCTTGGTTCCGGTTTGTTTCTTTATCTTCCCGATACGGATACATTCCGGAATTTTACGGCGGAGAAGGGGGATTTACAGAGTAATTATTGTTATTACATCACCGAATCGCCTTATAATTACCTGATGATATTGCATAATAAAGGCGTATCTTTTTTCGATCCGCAGAATAGGCTTCTGAAGCATGTTTGTGGAATTCCGCAAATGAGTTTCAGTCAGGGATCGAGTGTCTATTCCACAAAAGACGGTGAAGTATTCTTTGGTGGAATTGATGGGTTGACATCCCTTTACGAACAGTTGCTCTATACCACTAAAAAGGAATACCAGCTCTATTTTGACAAACTCTGGATGTATAATAAAGAAGTCAAACCGGGAGATGAATCCGGAATTTTGCCTACCGCCCTCTCTTATTGTAAGGAGATAGAGTTAGATTATAATATGAACAATCTGTTTGTGGAATTTGCTACTTCGAATTATGTTTCCAACAATGATTTCCAGTATGAATATAAGCTGGTAGGACTTGACGATACTTGGTTTCCGGCACATTCCAATGTTATCAGTTATAATAATTTGAGTCCCGGCAAATACCGGTTGATTGTCCGGGAGGTCTGGGAAGATTCCAAAGCCGAAACCAAGCAGATAGAACTTGATATCAAGATCAATCCGCCATTTTATGCTACGGTCTGGGCTTATCTGCTTTATGCTTTGATTGTGGTTGGTATTTTATATGCCATATTCCGTTTTAACGTACGGCAGGCCAAACTGAAAGCTTCGTTGGAATACGAAAGGAAAGAAAAAGGATATATTGAAGAGTTGAATCAGACGAAACTACGTTTCTTTACCAATATTTCGCATGAGTTCCGCACGTTGCTGACCCTTATTATCGTGCAGGTGGAGCTGTTATTGCAACTCAACAAACTGAATCCGTCTGTGTATAACCGTGTATTGAAGATTTATAAGAATGCCCGGCACATGCGCGATCTGGTATCGGAATTGCTCGACTTCCGTAAACAGGAGCAGGGATTCCTGAAACTGAGAGTGGAATACATGGATATCGTAGCTTTCACTAAAGAGATCTACATGTCTTTCTACGAATATGCCTTAAAGCATTCTGTAAATTATAAGTTCGAACATATGGAAGAGAAATTGAACTTATGGTTCGATCCGGTTCAATTGCAGAAAGTAATATTCAATTTGTTATCCAATGCTTTTAAGTATACAAAGGTAAAAGGCAATATCACGGTTTCTATCCGTAAGGTGAAGAATGAGGTAGAAATAAGGGTGGAAGATGATGGAGTAGGTATATCGGAGGAGTCTATTCATAAGATATTCGACCGTTTCTATCAGGTCGACGGGCAAAGTTCGGAGTTTACGTTGGGTACCGGTATCGGTCTGGCAGTATCCAAAGGGATTGTGGAGTTGCATAAGGGCAGTATCCGTGTAGAGAGTGAGGTAGGAAAAGGCAGTGCTTTCATTGTTACTTTGCTGATGGGTAATGAGCATTTTCCGAAAGATATGCTGAGTGATAATGAATCTAATTTTCATTTGATCAAGGATGAGATTTCGGAAGGACTGAGTTTGGAAGAACTGATATCCGAAGAATCGGAAAAGGAACCGGAAACCGGTGATAAGGAAAAAGCGGAGGATGCGGATAATGAACTGAAAGATTCTGCCAATAAGCCGGCCATCCTTATCGTAGAGGATAATCTGGAGATATTGGATATGCTGGAGGATATTTTCTCTCCCATCTATCGTGTTTATAAAGCTACTAATGGGAAAGAAGGATTTGAAGCCACCCGTCAGTTGCACCCTGATATCGTGTTAAGTGATGTGATGATGCCGGAAATGTCCGGTAAGGAGATGTGTCATAAGATTAAAAACAGCCTGGAAGTATCACATATTCCTGTGGTTCTGCTTACGGCACAGACTTCTGTAGAATATACCGTCGAAGGATATATGTTCGGTGCGGATGACTATGTAACTAAACCGTTTAATATCAAAGTACTTATATCGCGTTGTAATAATTTGGTGAGAACGCGTCGGATGCTTTACGAAAGGTTTAACCATATGTCTCAAACACCACTTGTTTCTAATGCCGTCAATGAGCAGGATCAGGAATTGATAGATCGTGCTACGGCGATCATCAGAAAGTATTTTGATGATATAGATTTTGATATGAACGTATTGGCTTCCGAACTGGGTATCGGCCGCAGTAAGCTGTATCTAAGGATAAAGGAGATTACCGGCCTTACCCCTAACGAACTGACTCTGAAAATAAAACTCGAGGAGGCTATGTACTTACTTAATAATCAGCCGAATTTGAATATCTCAGAAATATCCTATCAACTCGGATTTTCATCGCCCCGTTATTTCAGTAAGTGTTTTAAATCGTTCTATGGAGTATCACCCCAGAATTGCAGAAAGGGAGTTAATTAAAGGGAGAGGGGAGAAGTGCCATGCAGCGTGATTTTTATATTGAGCTGAGTGGGGAGCTTAAAAAGACGTAGTATCTTTTCCGGAAATACAAGTATCTTTCAAAAAAAGACGTAGCATCTTTTTCGGAAAGACAAGCATCTTTCAAAAAAAGACGTGACATCTTTTTCCGAAAGAATGCTGTCTCTTTTCATAAGCAGGGTTATTCTTTAAAATAACCTGTATTCAATATGTTTTTACCTCCTTCACCATCTTCACCTTTTTTCTCAATCGACTTATTCATCGGATATACAGGGTGAAGGCACGTACTATGGAATATGCTTACGGAGCATAAGGAGTGTGTTTACGGAGCATAAGGAGCATGCTTACGAAGTATAAGCACGGACCTTATCCTCCTTGGCCACCGTGCTCAGGCTCACTTTGCACGGTGGTCAGAAAAAGAGCAGGCTTCACCCTCTATCCCCTTATTTATCGGCCATACAGGAAAAAGGTGAAGGCGATGAAGGGGGGCAAAATCAAGGTGATATATTGCTATTTGGAACCTGTTATTTCTTTAAATGTAAAAAGAGAGAAAGAAATAGTATAAAAAAGAGAGGGGAGAAATACTACGCAGCCTTATCACCCTGCATAGTACTTCTCCCCTCTCCATTCTTCCTTCTCCCTTTAATTAACTCCCTTTAGTTGACTACCATCCCGGGTTCTGAGTAATTCCCGGTGCTTTCAATATTTCGGATTTCGGGATCGGATAGAGATACATCCGTTCGTCAAATACCCGGTTTTCTACGGTATATTTACTGTAATGAGGTTCGTCATTATCATCTTTTACAATTTGCATACCTTCTATTTTCAGATAGTCGGCTTTCTCCTGCGGATCGTCTAACAGGCGCCAACGGCGGATATCGAAGAAGCGGTGTTCTTCAAATGCCAGTTCCACGCGGCGTTCGTTGCGGATTACTTCGCGCATCTCCTCTTTTGTCAGTCCGGCAGGCAATTTGTACGGGCTCAATTCTGCACGTTTGCGTATCAGTTCCACTACTTTATAGATTGAGTCGTTCGGTGCCTGACTCGGCGATTCGCAATATTCGTTCATGGCTTCGGCATAATTCAGCAGCACTTCGGCATAACGCATCAGTATCCAGGTGCGGGTGATGTTATTGGTTCTTCCGTCCCATACGGCTTGCGGTGACAGGAGTTTTTTCAGGTAATATCCCGTTTTGGTTGCTGTCTTATTGGTGGCGGTGGCATCTTTTCCGCCTTCGAATGTTTCAATGGTCTGGGTTTTATCATTCACGGTGAATTCAGATCCGTCATATGCGAAAGTCATGTAGAAACGTGGGTCGCGGCCTACGTAAGGATGATCTTCATCGTATCCCGATCCCGGTTCATTGATCCCTTTGCCATTTGCCATACCGAAAGCGTCTGCCAAGTTTTGTGTCGGGTTGGTCAAGCCTTTTCCTCCCATAGTCAACGGGGAGTTCTGTTGCTCAACCGACACCGTATTGTTATACTTGGTAGAGAACACGATTTCGCGATGATATTGCAGGAAGTTTTCGCTGACGGCATATAAATCGGTAAATGACTCGCTGTCGTCTGTAAAGTTCATCAGCTTGTATCTGAAGGCCGATTTTACAACCAATTGGGCAGCATCGGCCGAGCGTTTGTAGCGTTCTTTGTCATTGCCGGGATTGTTCAACGGGCTTGCCCAGTAGAGCAATGCGCGTGATTTCAGTCCGTAAGCGGCTCCGGTAGTAGGGCGTCCCAATTCTTTCTTGTCGTCGAATCCCACACTTTCGGAACTTCCTTTGTATTGTTCCGGCAGACGGTTGGCGGCCGAGTCGCAGTCGGCAATAATTTGTTTCATGCAATCGTCATACGAAGCGCGGGTGGCTTGCTGAGCTTCCTCAACCGTCAATGATTTTGTAAATAAAGGTACACCGCCGTAACGTTTGATCAGTTCGAAATAGAAATAGGCACGCAGGAAAAATGCTTCTCCTTTCATACGCTCACGGGTACGGATCAACTGTTCGTCCGTTCCGGAAACAGTCGGTTTAACCGGCATTTTAAGATCGTCGATTCTTTCAAGGAAGCGGTTTACGATGCGGATTCCCTCATAGTTTTTGCTCCATACGTTTTCTACCAGAAAGTAAGAATCCCATGTACCGTTATTAAAACCTTTGATGTCACTTGTCACATCCGAGTGTACCGCTTCGTCGCATCCGGCTGCCAGCATCGCATTGTCGATATAATTGTATCCGCTTGGCAGCTTGTTGTATGCGTCGTTCAAGAACCCGAAAGCACGCCGGGTTTCATTCCATATATCTTCTTCTCCTAATTTACCGTCTTTTGCCGGATCCAGAAAAGAATCGCAACCGGCAAAAAGGAAAGAGAAAGTCAAGCCTAAACCTATAATATATTTATTGATTTTCATAATCGTAGTGTTTTTAAAGTTTGATAGATATACCGAAAGAGAATGTTCTCAATAAAGGATATTCAGAATATCCGGCATTCATCGCTTCCGGGTTACGGCCATCTATTGCATTTGAGAAAGTGAACAGATTATTGGCATTTACATAAACACGCAATGAAGAAAGGAAGATCTTTTTCATCAGTTGTTTGGGGAATGTATAGCCTACTTCTGCGGATGAAATGCGGAGCAGAGAGGTTTTCTTCTGCCAGAAATCCGATGTCTGCGTGTTATATTCACGGGAGATGCTCAGTCCCGGATAGGCTGTCTGTACAGCCGGATCATTCGGATTCCAACGGTTCTCATAGGCATAAGGAGTAAACTTGTTCGGAATATAATGCGTAGAGAACAAAGAAGATCCTTCCAGATTGCACTGAATGTCGAATCCTTTGTAATTACCTCCCAATGTAGCACCGAATATGATTTCCGGCAATGAATTTCCCAAAGCTACCATATCCGATTCGTCGATCACATTGTCATCTTCCGGATTCTGGTTTTTATAAACGATGTCACCTAAGACAGGACTTCCGAAAGAACCTGTAGGGGCATTTACCAGTTGGTCGGGATGAGTATACAGGCCATTGGTTTCGAAACCGAAGCGTGTGCCGATGGAGTGTCCTTTGCGGTATTGATGAGCATATTTGTAAGCTATCTCTTTCAGGTCGATAATCTTGTTTTTTGCCCACAACATGTTTCCTCCGACAAAGAATCCGCCGTTTTTGTATTGCTTGTTATAAAGCACATTGAAGTCGATACCCTGGTTATCGATCGATCCGCCGTTGTATTTGGAAAGGCCGATACCGATTAATGAAGGAACGATATTGGAATAATCTACCAGTACATCCCGGCGTTTTTCATTGAAATAGTTCATGGTAAATGAAAGTCCTCTCCATAGTTCCAAGTCGAATCCTACGTTAAACTTGTATGATTTCTCCCATGTTTCGTCCGGATTGGCCAATACTCCTTCCTGTGAACCGTCGGTGCTTCCGTTCGGGTTACCGAAAGCATATCCGCCCGATGAAGTGAATTCCTGACGATAAGGGAAACGGCGGCCGCCGGTCTGGTCGTTACCGTTCACACCGTAAGAGACCCTGAATTTCAGGAAGTCGATCGCTTCTGCCGATTGCAGCCATTTCTCGTCCGAAGCAACCCATGCCAATCCGACGGCCGGGAAGAATCCGGTACGTTTTCCGCTTCTGTAATTGCTGGAACCCTGATAAGAAGCTGTTACTTCTGCGTAGTAGCGTTTGTTGAAGCCATATTGTGCGCGCATGGCCAGTCCCTGATATTTATAATCCGGATTATCGCCCGGAACCGTTTCGCTGGAATGATTGTAGAACAGCCGGACAGCCAGGTCGTGTACACTTCCGAAGGTGTGGTTGTAGTTAAGGCCTGCGCCCAATGTGTTATAGCGGTAGAATCCGTCCATCATGGCCGAACTACGGCTGTTTTTATACTCGTCTTTACCGAATTGCGTATACGTACCGTCTGTATTCTCCTGGAATACGGCATAAGTATTGTTGATGCTCAAGTATTGCATATTGAAGTTTTCGAAACCGTAATAAGCATCGACCGACAATCCCGGTAACAGCATATCCAAATCATATTTTCCTTTTACCTGTACATTGAGCAGGCGGGATTCGTCTTTCCGGTAGCCGTGACGGTTCAACAGTCCGTAAGGGTTGGTCTGATATTCGGAAGTACCGCCGAGCGAGCCATCTTTATTGAACATCGGGAAAGCATTGGCAGGCAGGGTCATCAGTGTATTAAACACAGAGTTGGTAGCCGCCGCTACTTCCGAACCGGTGTTGGCAGCCTTGTTTTTATCGATGGCGGCAGAAACTAAAATATTGAACAGCATTCCTTTGATAGGATTGATATCCAGATTGGAACGGAAATTGAAACGTTCGTAAATGTTGTTGGCACTTGCATCCTTGAAAATTCCCTCTTGTTTCATATAGCCGGCAGTCACGAAGTAGCGTGCCAGGCCGTTGCCTCCCGAAGCAGAGAAATTATAGTGCTGGAAAGGAGAACTGTTGCCGATGAAACGATCCTTGTAGTTTTCATCCGGATAGAGATACGGGTCTCTGTCCGAGCGAAGATACATATCGGGATTATACATGGGAGACGAACCGTCATTCTTCAAAGCCTCATTGTAGAGTGTTGAATATTGGTAAGCGTTTAAGCGGTCGGACATGTATTCGGGGGTTTGGAATCCGGCACGGATATCCACGTTGATCGAGTGTTTTACTTCACTACCATGTTTGGTTTTGATCAGAATAACACCGTTGGCTCCGCGCATGCCGTACATGGCCAGGGCCGATGCGTCTTTCAGTACCGAGATGCTTTCCACTTCATTAAAGTCCATCAGGTCGATGTTGGCTTCTATATCGTCCACTAAGATCAGAGGTTTGGCATTGGCATTGGTAGCCATACCCCGTACATAAAAGGTATAGTTGCTTTTACCTAATTTTTCTCCTCCGTTTTTAATTGAATAGAGTCCGGAAAGCGTTCCGTTCATGGCCTGTTCGATACTGCTCACCGTGTTCTTTTCAATTACATCGGTACCGATGCTCGATACGGCAGAAGTCATGCTTCTTTTGGATTGTTCTCCATAAGACACACCGATCATTTCGTCTTCATACGTCAGGTATTTTACCATTTTCAGCGTATAGACCGGTTGATTGTCGAGACGTTTGATTACCGGACGGTAGCCTTTCAGGTTGACCACCAATACATCCGACGGATCGAGCAACATATAGAATTTACCATCCTCATCCGTTACGGCATCTGTCTGTTTCTCTTGCACATTTACGGTGATACCGGGCATGGGGACATTGTTTTCATCGACCACAATACCTTCAACAGTTACTGTCGAGTTCTTTTGGGTCTTTTGAGCTTTTACCGGCGTTACCGATAAAAGCAGCGTACACAGAACGGTGCACAAATATATAAATCTCTTCATTTGAATCATATTTTAGGGTTTATACCATCATTTCCATCCCGGGTTCTGTTCCAATACGGCGCTCTTGTACACTTCGTTATTCGGTATCGGATAAAGATGCATGTGTTCTTTGAATGTCGCACTTTCATACTTCTCGCGGGAATAAGTGAACGAGCCATCCGCATTTTTCACGGCACGGATACCATAAATATCCTTATTGAAATATTCTACTCCTTTGTGCCAGGAGAGTACATCGTACCAGCGGTGTTCTTCAAAGCAGAGCTCTACTGCACGTTCATTATAAATACGTTCGCGCATGCTTTCTCTACTGTCCGAAATGTCTTCCGGAATCGGCACCTGACCGACACGTGCCCTGAGTTCTGTCAGAACTTCTCTAACCGAGAGTCCTTCCAATGAGCTCTCCGGACCGCCTACTTCATTTTGCGCTTCGGCAAAGTTCAACAGTATTTCTGCATAACGGAAGAAAATATAATTCATATAAGTGGAAGTTCCTTTATATCGCTGGTGAGTTTCCGGCCAGAATTTGGCGATGGCATATCCCAAAACATTGATATGGGTAGTTCCCTTGTCGCGTCCCGATTCTTTTCCATCGGCTGTTACCCAAAATTCCAGTTTACGGTCGTACCAGAAACGGTCGTTGCGTAAGATACACATGTCCAGACGCGGGTCTCTGTTGGCATACGGATCTTCGTCATTATAAATTTGCGAATTGGTGATGGGATAACCTTTAGAATCTTCAAACATATCCACCAGATTCTGAGTAACCCATTCTCCTGCCCAGCCATTGTATCCTTGAGTGGCAATAAAACGTGTCCAGAAAGTGCTTCCGTTGGTATGTCCCTGTTCAAAATTCATTTTGATGCGCGGACGGTTCATAATGATTTCACTGCAAACCGGCTGGAAGAACATGTTTACATAATCCGGATAGAGCGTATAGAGTTTCAGGTCGATTACATCTTTGGCTGCTTTGGCTGCTTTTTCCCATTTGGCAATGTCATTGGTAGGGTTGTGCAATTGACGGGCGGCATATAGCAGAGTTCTGGATCTCAATGCCAGTGCGGCTCCTTTCGAGGCGCGGCCGTTGTCAGCATCGGCATACTTCAGGGGCAGCAGGCCGGCAGCAGTTTTACAATCATTTTCGATAAACTCGACGCATTTCTCGTATGTGTCGCGGGGTAAATCCAGATTATCCTGATTTAATACCAGTGTATGGTCGATGATAGGTACACCGCCCCAACGTTTGATCAGTTCGAAGTAAAAGAAAGCACGCAGGAAGTAAGCCTCTCCCAAACAACGGTCTTTGATTTCATCGGACGGGAAGTTGGGAATGCGGTCTATGTTTTCGATGATCTTATTGGCCTTGCGGATACCGATGTACATATTCTGCCACATGTCCGAAATTTCGTTGTTGGCATCAACCATTTTATTACTGGTATCCATTCGTGTACCGTCCCATGCTCCGTTATTGAAGATAGCGGTACAACCACCCTTGTTGCGTGATTCGTCACCCATCGACGAAACCAAAGAGTTCCAGAGGCGTCCCAAATGACCGGGCATGTAAGAATAAGCCTGGTCTGCATACTGACGGAACATTGCATAGTCCGAAAATATCTTGTCTTCGTTGATATCTTCTACCGGAGCCATATCCAACTGTCCTTCTCCGAACAAACCTGTACAGGAGGAGAAACCTATGGATGCCGCTATTACATATATGATAAATAATTTTTTCATATTCGATTAAAAGTTAATGTTTACACCAAGATTATAGACACTTTGTTGCGGATAAACTTCTCCACTGGCATTTACGGTTTCCGGGTCGAAGTTATCGATCTTAGACCATGTGTAGAGGTTCGTTCCGTTCAAGTAAACTTTCAGTCCGGTCATTCCCAATTTGCGATAGATGGAAGCAGGGAATGAATAAGTAATCTGTACATTCTTCAGACGCAGGTAGGCGGCTGATTTCAGATGCAATGAGTTGATGTTTTTGTTGCTGTGTTTAGTTGCCATGTGTAGTGACGGATAGGATGCGTTCGGGTTCTCCGGTGTCCAATAGTCTTGATGTATTTTGGAAACCTGGCCACCGCCTGCACCGCCACCGAATTCATAACCGGCATTTCCGGCAAACAGTACAGAGGCATGAGCCGCTCCCTGGAATTGTGCCGATATTTCCAGGCCTTTCCAGATGATACCGGGAGTGACCGAATACATGATTTCGGGAATGCGGGAATAGCCGATGGCCACTTTGTCCGCTTCTGTCAGTGTGCCGTCTCCATTGCGGTCCCAGTATTTCAAGTCACCCGGAATGATAGGGCCTCCTAAAGTTGTCTGGTCGGGAGAATGCTTGATTTCCTCTTCGTTCTGGAAGAATCCGAGAACTTGGTAACCTTTGAACTGGTCGATTCTGAATCCGGCAATTTTCTGATAATCGGGAGTTCTTGCGGGGTCATCATAGTTTATAACTTCATTTCGTGCAAAACTGTAATTGGCACGGATGTAATAATCTACTTTTCCGATGTGGTGGCGATGTGATAGTTCGAACTCATATCCCCAGTTCTTTACTTCACCCACATTCAGGTAAGGGCTCGACAAACCGATGATTTGTGGAGTGGAACGTCCTTGAAGAAGGATATCTTTACGATGTTCTTTAAAGAAGTCTGCGGTGAAAGTCAACAGATCGTTTGAAAACAGGCGGGCTTCCAGACCGATATTGCCTTTTAGGGCTGTTTCCCATGTAAGCAGCTTGTTTTCGTTTCTCTTTTCATAGATACCGCCATTGGTAGAAGGGTTGGTGGTTCCGAATCCGAAACTCGGGGTTCCACCACCGGCATATATGCCTTGGGCAGCATATTCACCCATGTACAGGAAGCGGTCTTTGGATTTGTCATTACCTACCAGACCGATTGAACCTCTTACTTTCAAGAAAGGAATCACGTTTTTCACTTTTGCCATGAACGGTTCTTCAGAGATGACGTATCCCAATGAACCCGAAGGGAAGAATCCGAAACGGTGTCCTTTGGCAAAGTTCTCCGAGCCGTTGTATCCTAAGCTGACTTCACCCAGGTATTTTTCTGCAAATCCATATTCTACGCGGGCGGCATATCCCATCAATGCGCTTGGTATACTGTTTCCACTGGTTGTTTTCTGCTGGTTATAAACCAATATGGAGTTGATGTTATGCTTGCCGAAACGACGGGCATACCCTACCTTTAATTGTAGGTTCGTACGTCTCATCGGGTTGGTTTTCTTATCTTCTTTGAACCGGAACGGAGAATCCTCTCCCAACTGGTCGTAACGTCCGGAATTCGGTTCGTAATAATAAGTATCGATACCGTCCGTATAGACTTTGGTCGAACCGAAATTGTTGTTGAACGAGATGCTCATATCGAATGACAAGCCTTCGGTGATGAAACTCAAGTCGTTGTGCAGGGTACCTACCAGATCATAATAGTTGGTCTTCGAGTTTTCGTATCCGCTATATGCAATGGTAGAGAGCGGATTGCCCGAACCTTCCACACCGGCAATCGTGCCATCCGGATTATAGATCGGATGTCTCCAGGGTTCTTTGGCAATCAGTCCTTGGAAGAAGCTGCCCGATGCACCCGAGAATCCGTTCATCTCACCGGAACGGCCGGAGATATTGGCAGATACGGTCTGGTATTTGTTGATGTTCAAGTCGATGTTCGACCGGAAATTGAAGCGGCGGTAGTATACCTCCGGATTATAATCTTTCTGTAAGTCGCCATATTTAAACATACCCCCTTGGTTCAGGTATCCCAATGAAATGAAATATCTTACTACTTTGGTACCACCGGAAATATTAATATTGTATTGTTGCTGGAGAGAACCGCTCTTGTTGACCATTTCGTCATACCAGTTTACATCCGGATACCGGTAAGGGTCTTGTCCGAGACGGAAACCTTCCAATGATTCGTCTGTCAGCAATCCGTTGTCTTGTTGCAGCGGATCTTTACCGTCGTTTTCCCATGCTTTTTTGCGGAGCAACAAATGTTCGTATGAACCTAAGAATTCCGGAATCTGCGTAGGCCGTTGCAATCCCCAGTTGGCGGTAACCGAGATTTTGGGCTTTCCTTCCTTCCCTCTTTTGGTCGTGATCAGGATAACACCGTTCGCACCTCGAATACCATATACGGCAGTGGAAGAGGCATCTTTCAATACGGAAAGGCTTTCGATTTCGTTGGCATCGAGTTGGGAGAATGATTCTTGTTCCACACCGTCGATAATGATAAGGGGAGAAGCATCGTTGAACGTGGACTTACCACGAATCAGAATCGTAGCAGCGTCTTCACCCGGACGTCCGCCCGGTTGTTGGGTGATTACACCCGGAAGTTTACCAACCAATGCATTGGTTACGTTCGCTACCGGTGCGGCAACCAGCTCGCTGCTCTTCATCATACTGACGGCGCCGGTTACCGTTTGTTTCTTTTGTGACCCATAGGCCACTACCACAACTTCGTCCAGTGCATTCATCTGATCTTCCAGTACAATGTTGAACGAGGTCTTGTTGCCCACGATTACTTCGTATGTCTCGTATCCTACGTAAGAAATTACTAATACGGATTTGGGCGAAGGTACTTGTAATGTAAACTTTCCATCCAGATCGGAGATTGCTCCGATAGATGTCCCTTTTACGATTACGTTTACGCCGGGTAAGGTTTCTCCCTGGCTATCAGTGATCACACCCTGTATCTGGCGGGTCTGATTTGCTTCTGTCACAGCTCCGAGCGCGTGGCTCCAGCCAAGTTGCAGCAGCAATACACAGCAAAACACTTTTAGAAATTTAAAATGTAACGTTTCTGTGTTCATAGTCTTTTTAAGATTAAAAAATTAATGACTCGATAATTTTGCCGTTATGCGGGAAGGGCGGATCATACTCTCTTCCGAACGGTTGTGCAAATGAAATGCATTTTGTTTGCAATGGGTTGTACTCTGTGTACCGGTAAAATGGTATAATAGTGTATTCGGACAAAAATGCCCCCTAATAAAGACAATATATACCGGTTTTCAACAGAGTACAACCAATTATTACTATTTTATTCCAATGTTTCCACTCCTTGAATTACTCCCGGTTCTGTCTGGTGCATATCAAAGATGATAATTTCGTTGGTACCCTCTTTCAACCATACTCCCGGACAATACAGACGGTACTGCGGACCGACATTCCAGAAGCGGCCGAGGTTGTGTCCGTTGACGTAAACCAGTCCTTTTGTGAAGTCTTTCAGATCGATATAGCAATCTCCGGCTTTGTCGAGTTGCAGAGTGGTTTTGAAGAACATGCCCGGACGAACCGTATCGCTTTCTTTCAGATTGGATACATATTCCGATGACATCGGTATATTGAATGCCTCCCAGTTCATCAGTGTCATGCCGTTCAGGGTAACCCGGTCGGTAATACCTTTGCGGTCGATCATCTGTGCGGCAAAGTTGATGCGTCCCATGCTTTCTACCAGAATGTCCAGAACCGGATTTTCTACATTGGATACCGGGAGGTCGATGGTATGCTGGCCCAGGGTACGGTCGATGCTTCCGATATAACGTCCGTTCAAAAAGACGGTTGCGTAGTCGTGCACCTCGTCTACACGGAGCTTACCGCTTTTATGACCGATCAGTTTGGTGCGATACAAGATCATTCCTTCGTATTGTTTCATCATTTCCATCGGAACCGGCTGTACGATTTGTTTGGCGGCAGGCAGGTTGTCCCAGATGCTTGTATATCTTTTCGTTTCCGTGGCCGGGAATGTGATGGTAGGTATAGGGTCGGGGATCGGTGCCAGTTTCTTTTTGCTGTATTTCTGGGTCAGTTCACGCAAAGCCATGTATTTGGGAGTAGCCTGGCCCATCTCATTGATAGGCGCATCATAGTCGTAGCTCGTTACGTCCGGTTGGTATGTTCCGGGTTGCGGAGAGTTGGCTCCGGCCCAGAAACCGAAGTTGGTTCCGCCATGGATAACGTAATAGTTGAATGACTTGCCGTTATCGAGCAGCCACTTTACGTCTGTGGTAATTTTCTCGATGGACGGATGTTGCCACTCTTCACGCCAGTGGGTAAGCCATCCCGGATAAAGTTCGGAACAGAAAACACTGGCATCGGGATGTACCTTCAGGGCTTCGTCGAATTCTGCTTTTGAGGCGGCCGGGTCCAGTCCGATGGCTACTCCCGGCAGTGTTCCTGCTTCGAGCATATAAGGAGTGGCTCCGTCTGCCGTATAGAAAGGTACTTCGATGCCTTTGTCACGCCAAAGGTCGTGCATCCATTTCATGTAAATACGGTCGTTGCCATAGCTTCCGTATTCGTTTTCTACCTGTACCATGATGATAGGGCCGCCGTTGGTGATCTCATATTTCTTTATGATGGGGGCGATCTTGTCTACATAGCGCTCTACTGCCGCTGTATACCGGGTGTCCATACAACGGATTTTTATATCCGGTATGGAGAGCAGATAAGGAGGAAGTCCGCCAAAGTCCCATTCGCCGCAGACGTAAGGTCCCGGACGGAATAACAGGAACATGCCTTCGTCCTGTACGGTTTGGATGAATTTTTCCAGATTCTTATTGCCTGTCTGAAAATCGAACACTCCCGGTTCGCTTTCGTGATAGTTCCACATAATATAGCAGGCTACGGTATTGCAACCCATCGCTTTGATCATTTGTATCCGTTGTTTCCAGTATTCTGCCGGGATACGTGACGGGTGAATCTCGCCGGAGATGATTTGGAAAGGTTTGTCATCCAGCCAGAACTGGTTGTCGCCCAGACGGAAAGTGTGTGTGCCTTTTGTCTGTGCCTGAGCCCATGTACCGCTGCCTGTCAGCAGAATCAGTGTCATAAGAAAAGTGAAAAGTTTTTTTTTCATAAAATGATAGTTATTTAGTGGTAATTAGATTTCATGTACATTAATTTCCGCACTTCTGTCCTTGATACATGTGGATGATACGTAAGCCGGAGGATAGAAGGCGGAAATTAATTACACTTAAAAGTGCGTTTTTTCCATACAGGTCGATTTATAGAGTGTTAGAGGAGTTTTAGGGTGATGGTGGCGGGTTGTCCGCATTGTGCTCCTGTCGGGAGGGGCACTTTGATTTCATAGACTCCTTTTTTCTGTTTGGTGACCTCCTCGCCTGTGACGGGTACGGAAGTATATACAGTCAGGTTGTTCAAGTCTTTCTTCATGAAAGCATCTGTAACGGTCAGTATCAGTTTGCCGTCTTTCTTTTCTGCAAACAGGGCTGCCGGTGACGATACTCTGAATGTTCCCAACTTTCCTTTGGCTGTAGCGGAAGCATCGAAATAGACGGCACCCAATTTGGTCTTTTCCGGATTTTCTGCTGCTTGTAGCTGTGTGGTGTTGGCAAGTACGTTCGGTATTGCTTTGGGAAGTTCGCCTTTACAGTTCACCATGTAGGCATAAGTAGCGTCTTTTATCTCCCGCCCGTGTACAATTTCCATCTGGAATACGGGAACAGTCGTTTCCGGTTCGGTATTGGCTTTGCAAAGCCGTTTCCAGTCGGTAGTACGTTCTTCACGACGCCATTTCATTTCGCCGGATGTCTCTTTCGGGATTATTCCGTAAGCAAAACCTTCGTGGCATATCCAGTCGATTTTTCCTTTTTTTACTGTTTCCGGTGCGGTCGGGCTGTAAGTCTGTTCGATGGTAGTTGTGATATCCCCCTCCTTTTCCGGTGAGAGATTCGTAATCCCTGCTCCTAATGCAAGGAATAAGTCGTCGAACATGAAATAGCTTTTGTATGCACGTACGCCATATATGTCCTTATTGACATCTTTGGCCTCGGAGTTGCCGGGATTTTCTTTCATCTTGGCGTTTATCTTCTGATAGATAAATCCGGTAGCGAAGTCTCCTTTTCCATCGGTGGCGCCGGCGGCAAAATTGTAAGAACTGGTATAACCGCTCCAATTCTCAATTGGTTTCAATGCGGTGGGAGTCTGGCGGGTAGTGACTCCCGGCCATGCAGTGAGATTCATGGCGCCGATAATATGGCGGTATTCACTGCCATCCCGCTGAAACAGGGTTACTCCGTCGGCACTGTAGAAATTATAACCGGCAGCACCGGGATAAGCACTTTCCAAACCATCCACCCGGATGGAGCCCATATTGATGAAGAGGTAATAATCGTTCGTTTTCTTTATCAGGTCGTCGTTGTTATAAAAATAGCGGGTTCCGTGATAATATCCATCGGGAGCGGATGTCATTTGCACATCCAAGCGGGAAGACTCTTCGGTGAACTGTTCCAATTCCTGTATTTCTTCGGAAGTGAGTGATGTACGCCAGTCTGCCAATAATGTCTTGGCAAGGATGTGTGAAGGCACATTGCCACGGCGGTTGTTTTTCCGCGTCATGTTTCCTCTGTCTACCAACGGTGGGATGATGCCTTTGTGGTGATAGAAAGCGGAACAACGGATATAGTGAAGCACCACCTCTACATTTTCCCGCGAAAGTTGTTTGGCCCACGGTGAGCCTTGCAGGTGTTTCAATATGCGGAAAGTTCCTTTTAGCCCGTCGATGGGATATCCCCATACAAGGCATTGCATTCCATGTCCCCATCCGGCACCGTCGGCGGTAGTTCCTTCTGTCCAGAAAGCGTCGTCGTAAGTGGTTTGCGAAACTACGGATAACGAACCGATCGCTACTTCGGACAATACATCTATCATCGGGATGGAACTCATCATCACGGCTGCTTCCAGTACCGGGCGATAGTCGAGTGCATTGCCTCCTACCCACCAGACGTGCTTGCGGAATCGTTCCACGCTTACTACATTCTTATCCGTTTCATCGTGTCTGTAAGGTTGTGTCCATGACTGGAAACCTACATCGAACAGTTTCTGATGCGCTGCAAGGGCAATCGAATCTTTCACTTCTCCTGCCTCGATACGGTCCATCAGATCGAGCAAGGCAAAGTAGGTTTTGACTGCGGCACGCGGGGTGGCGAAGCAGGAGGCATGGAAGCGTCCGGGGGCATCGTTGTTACGCTCGTTTTCCATCTTACCGTAGAAGGCAATGCCGCGTAATAAGGTTTGTACTCCCTTGTCCGACGGGTCGAGTCCTTTTACTCCACGGTATGAATCGGCTATAACCTGCAACCGTTCAAAACAGTCCCGGGTCAGGTTGTTGATTTGGATACAGTGCGCCATGTTGGTTCCGGCGGCATAGTTGTTGCGGATAATGATCTCCTCTTCCGGGCGCTTATCGGTAAAACGTCCGTCTGCATCGATCAAGGACAGGGATTCCGCTAACGTATAGTTGGTAACAGGAGTTCCGCTGATGTGTCTGGCAAACTCTTGTCGCAAACGGCGGATGGTTTCTTTCTTTCCGTTGTCTGTTGCATATAGATCACCGGTACACAAGAGGCCGATTAGTATCAAACAGGTTAATATCTGTCTCATAGTTTACTGATCTTTTGACGATAACATTGATTTTGTGTTACTACGTTTACCAGATATACCTTATTATTATCAAGTGGTAAAGCCAATGAAGCTTTTCCGTTTTCTACGGTAATCTCTGCTGCTGTCACTGCACATCCGTTCGTGTCATAGACGGTGATATTGGCAGGGCCGTTTTCTGCACCGCAAAGGATGAGTTGTCCGTTATTGTACTCGATTGCCGTCTTTTCGGTATTCGGGCCGGAGATACCTGTCGGTGAAGGGTTTACTACGATATTATCGATATAGCAGACGTGCTGTTGGTCTTCATACAGCACGACATTCGAGTTGTAGGTCGGCAGTATGGCTATTCCCAATACTCCATTGGTGAATTTGCTTATCTGGCTGGAATAGGCGGCTTTGTTGAATGTGAATGTGTAGGTAATCCATTTTCCTTCCGTGGTAAAGTCATAAACCGATTTATTGAGAAGTATGCCCTCGTCCTGTATAAGATCATTCGTTGTATTGAATTTCGAAAGCAGTTTGATGCAGATGTCTTGTTTCTCTGCCGGGTCTTCCCAATCGTCTGTTTCTTTACCGATCACATTGAGCGGTTGATAGATCATAAACTCTACTACTTTCAGGTCGTCGATGGAGATAGGCGTGTCAAAGAGAAATTTCAATCCGTAGTTGCGTGCTTCCATAGAGGCATATTTCAGTACTTTTCCCGAATGGTTGCCTTCGGCGGATACCGGATTGTCTATCACTTCGTGTGAATACATCCAACGTGATTTGGGTTTATAGTCTCCCCGTTTTCCTGTGTTGCCGAAGCGGAAGAAATAAGGAGTTGTTTCATAAGTTTCAAAGTCTGCCCGGAAAAGTTCTTGTGCGAACATATTTCCGGAAAAAGAGATAAATGCTGTTAACAGCGCGGAAGTAATGATCTTGTTTTTCATAATTCAATCAATTTGTGAGGCTGATTTTGTTTTACTACTTACAAAAGTAGAGGATGTTGTGAAAATGGGATGTTGCCTATTGTCCGAAATAGATGATTTTATTGTCCGTTGGACGAAATGGGGATTATATTCCCTCGGGTGTCCCTTTGTTCTTGTCTTGAAGAAAGTTCTTCTCTGTTTTCCGCATTTTTAGCGGCCTGTGGGTGTTTTTATCCGTATTATGGGATTATATTGTCCGAAAGATAATTCGATACTACTGCCGATACAATACATCAACCTCAGTCTGCTGCATCTTCTCTACATTTGCCTCTGTGATCAGTTGGCGACAACTGTTTCCGTATTGGTTACATTAATATAATAGACGATGAAAAAGCACATTTTACTCCTGTTCCTGTTGGTAGGCACTTCGCTTACCGGAAAAGCTCAATCTACGGACAATGTAGATTTAATGTTTCCCAATCTGATGATGACTCGTTATCACAATGTTAAATATAAAACGTTTAAATTTATAATCTAACATATTAATAATCAATATTT
>OGHJ01001790.1_pt1 | contig 21010 bp, 14 predicted proteins | sample 1571351 | NCBI WGS metagenome assembly OGHJ01 (sample SAMEA2582037, study PRJEB24529) | metagenome | biome: Human gut stool | place: China | collected 2011 | reverse complement strand
ATCACTACTTTCCTTAAAAAGGGAGTTCTCACCTGCCCATCACTCTGAAGCGCCGAGGGCCTTGCGGGCCCTGGACACCCACGCCGTTACATGATTTGCCGGCACGCCGAACATCTCCCCGATCTCCCGGTTGGTGTACCCGTCCATCAGCATCCGGATGGCCTGGAACCCCTTGGCTGTCACGCCGGCGGCCCCGGCCTCCGCCCGCTCCAGGCGCACCAGGAGCGCCGAGCAGGCTTCCCGCTGCTCCGGGGTATCATCATCGTCCAGCACCGTGCAGGGCAGCTCGGCAGGATCGGTGGCGACCTCCCGCCCCCGGCGGGTGGCGCGCTCCAGTTCGGTATAGATCTCATTGCGGATGAGCCGGTAGGCGTAGGTGGAAAAGGCCACTGTGTGCCCCGGTTTATCCGTCTGGGCCGCCTTGCAAAGCCCCAGGCAGCCGATCTGGAACAGGTCGTCGTAGTCGAACATGCTCCCGGCGCCCAGGGTATGGACGCAGTCCTGGATCACCTTGCCCACCAGTCCCATGTTCTCTTCTACCTTCATCCGCTGCTCCTTCGTAAGCGGCGACAGCATATCATACACCTCCTGCTACCTCTTTCAATTTGTTTTGCTGCTCCAGCCGCTCCTGGAGCAGTTTCCGGCTCTCGTCGATGACCACCTGACAGTAGTACTCGCCCAGATGCCCGATATGGGCGTGGGCCATGGGCGCCTGTACGGTCATGGCCAGCCACTGGTAGGCGTCCCGCTTGCTCATGAGTCCGGACTGATACAGTTTGTTGAACTCCCGATGCGCGGCATAGCGCAGATGCCGCAGCTTCGGCCCGGCCAGGCTCCCCATGGGCTCCAAGGTACCCGGGTGCGCCATCACATAGGAATCGCACGCCGGGTACCGGGAGCAGACATAGGCCATCGCACCCGGCCGGTGCGTCCTGCAAAGGCCATCCGCGCTTCGAAGCACCGCGGGGCTGCCGCAGTGGCAGCGCAGCCGACCGGCGCCGGGCAGCACCCCTGTCCGGCTGCGTCTAGATCTCTTGCTCACCTTGTATCCCACCTTTCCGGAAGAAATCTTCCATAGTTCCTACTCGCACCGGCCTTGTCACGGCCGGCTGAAAAACAAAAAAGGCCGGAAGCCCGCTGAAAAAAGACAATGCAGAGCCAGGCGCTGGAGTATTGGTGTCGCATCCAGCCATTGACTCTGCACTGTATTTCAGCGGCCTTCCGGCCACATATTTTTTCAACAAGACCTGCGCTTTGTGGGGCCGCAGGACAGCGGCTCCGTCACGATTCCCCGCCTGCACCGGCAGGTCTGACGCCAAGGCGCCCCGGCGTATCGAGAGCCTGCGCGCAGTATCTTGCTACAATGAAATTATAACAGGATTCCAGCAAATAGTCAATGAAAAAACGATGTTTTGGCGCGATTTCCGCCACTTTTTTGCCCATCTCAGTCTGGGAGATTTTATCTCAGTCTGTGGCGGTTTTTGCCGGTCAATACTGTTCCTCATCCTCCTCCGCCCACTCGTCGTAGTCGGCCTGCTGGCGGCGCCGCTTGGCGAAGTAGAGGGCCACAAGGCCGCCGATCCCGCAGGCGAGGCCGACGAAAAACACCACCATAGGAGCGATGGGGACGCCGGCAGGCTCTCCGGCGGGGACCTGCTCCTGCGGCTGCTGTACCTGTCCGGAAGGCTGCTGGGCGGAGCTGTCCGGCTGCTGCTGGGTATCGGGGACCTGCTCTGCGGGCGGGTCAGGGATGGGGACGGTGGAGTTGATGCAGCTGAGGGTGTAGGTGGTGCTGCCGCCCAGATCCATGGTCAGAACACCAGTCTCGTCCACTATGATGGGGGCCGGGAAGACACCGGCGTCGGTGCGCAGCTCAAACTCCACGCCTGCCCAGCGCGTGCCCAGCTGAAGGACCAGCTGGTCGGGCTGCTGGGTGATCTTCGGCTCGGTGCCGTCCGTATCCGCGAAGGCCGTGGTACAAAGGCACATGGCCAGGCACAGGGCGGTCAGGAGGGTCACCCGGAGCCGTCTCTGGATCGTCATGGTCCGCTCCCCTCCCCTCAGCGCGTGGTGGACATGTGGGTGATGACGCCCCAGATCCGGTTGTTCTCGTGGTTGATGCCCAGGATCCGCACCGTCGCCCTGGCGCCCCGGGGCGGCCGGCCGCGCTTGGGATAGGTACAAAGGCAGTCGATGCCGCCGTCCAGGGACACGAACACGCCGTTGAGATCGACCATGCTGACGGTGCCCACATAGCGGTTGCCCACCACATACTTCTTCAGCGCCTTCTCATAGGGGTTCTCCATCGCCTGCTTCACCGAGGCGGTCACCCTGGGACGGCTGCGGTCGCTGCGGTCCACCTCCAGCACCCGCACCAGCACGCGCTGGCCGGGCTGATAGTGCTGCGCGGCGTCCACCCAGCGCTGGTAGGACAGTTCCCGGAGGGGGATATAGCATTCCGCGCCGAACAGGTCCACAAAGATGCCCGCCCGGATGACGGAGATGACCCGTGCCTCGGCGCGGATGCCCTCATAGATCTGGTAGTTGCCGTCCCGGTCGGTACGGAAGTAGTACTCCCTGCGCTTGAGCGCCATGGCCTCCAGCCGGCTGGCCGCCACCACGTTGTGTTCCTGGTCGATGCCCTTGACGATGTAATCCACCTCCGCACCCAGCCGCTTGTTGAGCAGATAGTGGAGCACGTCGCCCTTGGGCTGGCCGCGGTAGTCCTCCGGCTCCTCGATGGCCTCCAGCACCGGAATGATGACTTTGAAGTCGCCGTGGTAGATGACGGCATAGGACATCTCCGGGTTATCCGCCAGCCGCTCCACGCCCTGGATCGCACCGGTGAGGATCTTCTTGCTCTTGAGGGACTCCACCAGGTCCAGCAGGTCGTTGCGCAGCCGGTCCGTATCCGTCTCCACCGTCCGCTCAGCGTCGATGGATACCACCCGCTGGTGGCGCCTGCCCGGCATGCGGAGTTTCTGGGGCTGCCCGGATTCGGATTGCTCCTCCTCCGCGGGCACATCCTCTCCCCCGTCCTGCGCCTCCTGCGGCTCTGCCGCCTTCTTGCGGGAGGTGCGCCGGCGCCTGGGCGGGGCAGGCGGCTCGGCGTCCCCTTCAGCCGCAGCGTCCCCTTCAGCCGCAGCGTCCCCTTCAGACTGGGGCGAGGCTTCATCGTCCGGTTCTGTTTCCGGCTCAGTCTGGGAACCGAGATCGGCCGTGGGATCAAATGCCTGGCCATCGCCGGGTTCTTCAGCCGGTTCCAGGTCAGTCTGGGAACCGGCATTCGAGTCGGCGGATTCCATGTCAGTCTGGGATGAAAAGGTTTCTTGGCCAGACTCAGACTGGCTATCCGGGTCCCATTCCGGGTCAGTCTGGGGCGGAACTGCCTGGCCATCGGGATCGTCGCTCGATTCCAGGTCGGTCTGGGGCGCGTCGGGATCCAGGCTCTTGGCGGCCGCCAGCTCCAGGTCCGTCACACCGGCATTGGCCACCTCGCCGGGCGGCGTTTCCTGCTCAGTCTGGGGGACGGGATCAGACTCAGTCCCGGTGGTTTCCTGCTCCGCATCGGGAGCCTGTTCCTCAATCTCTTTCTTGGTTCTTGCCATGGTATGGGTTCCTCCTTTGGTTGATGATGTGGGTTATGGGGGCGGACAATTAAAAATCCGCCGGCGGCCGGGAGCTCTCGTAGAGCGTCTTGGGCCGTTTGGCGGGCTTTGCAGGGAGTTCCGAGGGCTGACCGCCGGATGACGGTGACTTTGGGACGGGCGCCTTCGGCTTTGCCTGTGGCGGTTTCGCTTTAACGGGCTGCTTTGCGGCAACGGCAGGCGCCGGTCCGGGCGGTTTGCCCATGTCGGGCTCAGCAGGCATGGACTGAGCCGGTGGCTCCGGCGGCTGAGCCGGCGCCGGGTCGGTTTGGTAGCGCTGGATACTGGTGCGCTCGCACTCTTTGGCATAGGGATGCTCGGTGAAGTCGAACTTCTTGGCCCGGAGCACCTTCTGGCCGCGCAGGATGATCAGCAGCTCATCGTTGGGGAGCCGGAGCACCTCGTCCGGGGTCAGCACCCGCCGCCGGCCGATCCCCTCCGTGTAGCGGTACTGGGGGATGACCTGCGCCAGGGCGAGGCTCTGCCGTGTGGTCATGGTGGAGTTGACCTCCACCGTCATGTCCCCGCTGCGGGCGCTGAAGTACTCCGCGGTCACGTCATCCGTGGCGCCCAGCATGATCTGGGTGTCGGCGTTGCCCAGCAGCTCCGCCCACAGGTTATTTGGGTAGCGGTTTTGCAGCTGGGGAAGGCTTTGCGAGCACATGATGACCTGGAGCGCTCTCGACCTGATGGTGGACAGCCGCCTGCCGAAATCCTTGATGGTGCCGATGTTGTTCATCTCGTCCAGGATGATGTTGACCGGCACCTTACATCGCTGTTCCGGGGTGCTGTCGGCGTAGCGCACGAGCTTGATGAACAGGAAGGCGAAGAACAGGGCCGACAGGAACTCCAGGGAGGAGTTCTGATCATCCAGGATGATGTAATAAGCGCACTTGCTCCAGCCCGGCTCAGACAGGTCGATGTCGGAACTGCGGGTGATCCGCCGCACGGCCTCGCTCTGGAGCACCTGGAGTCTGGTGCCAAGGCCCAGGACGATGCCTGCGCGCACGGTGTCGCTGGCCTGGCTGAACAGGCTGTACGGCCCCTTGGCCGGATGGCCGATGGGAAGCCGGTCAAAGAGCATGGTGAGTTCCTTCTCCGTGTGCTGAGTGAGCATCTGATAGACGGCGGCCAGGTTCCGCTCTTCCGGCGTGCGGGTGCTGTCCAGGTCCACATAAAGGATCAGGCTCTTGAGCAGATTGCTCTCGCCGTTGTCCCAGAAGTGGTCGCCCTTCTCATCCCCCTTCGTGTTGGAGATGATCACGTCGGTGAGGATCTGGGCCATGAGTGTGTCGCCGCCCAGGTCGAACATGCAGTTCCAGGAGTCGCTGTACTCCGGCTGCAGGAGGTTATAGACCCGCACCTTATAGCCGTGCTTCTTGAATAGCTCCGCCGTGTCGGCGAACATCTCCGACTTTGGATCCGCGACCACCACCGACTCGCCGCGCCGGATGCTCTGGAACAGGGCCGGCCGGATGACGCCCCTGGACTTCATGGTGCCGCTGGCGCCGAAGACGGCGATGTGCTTATTGAGCCGGGTGTCCTCCGGCAGGCAGATGACGGAGCCGCGCTCCGTCTTGCCCAGGATGATCCCCTTTGCACGCTCCGGACCGGCCACCTCCAGCACGGAGCGCATCTCCTTCTCGCTCATCCAGCCGGATGTGCCGTAGGTGCCCCGCTTGCTGCGGGTAAAATTGCGGGGGTCGTAGTCGTTGCTCCCAAATCGGTTTTGGAGCCGGACGAATGCGAACAGGCCGCCTGCCAGCACCGCCGTGAAGAGGGTGCATTTCAGGCCGCTCCCCGTCATGGCGCTGCGCCAGCACGCAAGGGGCGAGAAATAGATGGTCCCCATGGTGGCCTTGCCGGTCATGCCGCCGTCGGCCAGCCACTTCTGGTAGCCAATGGTGAGCTGGCTGATGAGGCCGCCCAAATAGAACAGCGCCGCCACACCCAGGATCACGGCGAGGACGATCCCCGCTGCGCGCACAGACTTACTTTTCATCGCATCAACTCCCTTCGTCTGCCTCCTCCCCCGCTCCGAGCCCGAGGGCATCTTCCAGATCCGGCAAGCCGATCTCCCGCAGCTGCGCCCGGCCGCCTATGTACCTGTCCACAAACTGACTCTGCCAGGGGTAGCACAGGATCTCATACGGCGCGTCGCTGTGCTCCAGCGCCTGCCGCACCCGCACCAGTCGGGCGATGTCGCCGTCCAGGTGGGAGAGGATCAGGGTGTTCCCATCCTGTGCGTCATACTCCATCACGCCGGGCATCCTCACACGCATCCGCTCCGGGAATACCGCGGCAAGCACCTGCTCATGCCAGTCTGAGAGCGTCAGGAGGCGTAGGAGGCGGGTGCCCTGCTCGGTCATGGGGATAAAATGCACATGGGGATAGATCCGGTCAAAGCGCAGCTCCATGCGCCGGCTCTTGTCGGACTCCAGCAGGGTCTGCAGCGCCAGGTCCATATGCTCCCCCAGCAGGATGGCATGGTCTGCCCGGGCGGGGCCCGCATTCATGCGGGCCAGCTCCTCCAGATGCCGGGCGGTCTTGAACTCGCCCATCCCGCTCCACTTCATCACGGCGTCCCTTGTGTTGTAGACAGCGTAACAGTACCCCGGGCTGAAGATGGTGCCGGTAAGGCGGGTGAAGATGGTCTTGTTCATCTCGGTATTGTCCAGCTGCTTGACCGATTTTGCCGGGTAAAAGCAGGCATATGCCGGCACGACCTGCCGGATTGCCTGCTTCTGTAGGGGCGGCAGCAGGAAGGGGCGTGTTTCTACTCCGGCCCCCATACAGATTGCCACCGATTCCGCGACCCGATGATTTCGCTCCACATGGCTTGCACTCCCGGAGAAGCGGTGACCGCCGGTGGCGGCAAGATACCAGCTGAGGGCTGCCGGGTGCAGGGCCTGCAGGAGCGGCAGGGCGCTCCTATACAGCCGGATCGTCCGCCTGTTCCCCCTCCCGCTGGTGGTGAGCATTTTGCAAGCGCCGAGGTCTGCCCCGGCGGGGGTGCGGAAGTGCTGCACCACCTCCAGCCTTCTGACCAACTCCTCCAGCGTCCGGACACTACCCAGCAGGTGAAGGGAGCGGTAGGGGTACTCACCGCAGATGGCCAGCAGGAGCAGCAGGCGCCAGACGTGGCTGCCGGGCCGGAGCGTGATCATTCGGACTGCCCGGGGTCATCGGGATTTAAGGCATGGCTGTTGCTCTCTTTGCCGCAAATCGGCTCCCGGTCGCGCTTGGGAACCCCTGTCTTTTCGGGGATCTTGCGCCGTTTCGGATTTACGTGTGCCTGCGGCCTGGAAACGGGCCTCAAATCCCGTATCTTTTCAGGCCCATATTTCGCTCGTAACATACAGGGTATCCTCCTTCAGATCGTCCGCCTGCTCCGCCGCCAGCCACTCGGGAAACCGGCTGGCGGGCACCACATACGCCTCTGTGCAGTCCACCTCCCCGGCCGCGCTGCAGTAGTAATGGGCGCACCGCCGGGGGGCGTCATCCGGCAGCAGGTAGAGCGTGATGATGTCGGTCACCATGTTGACCTCAATGTTGTCATGGTCGCGGTAGGCCCGCTCCGGCCTGCCGCGCTGATACACATGCCGGTAAGCCAGCACGCAGCTGCGGTAGCGCGCCGGCGGCTTGCCGTCGAAGTAGCGTCGCAGGGCGGGATAGAGATACTGCTGGATATAGATAGGCGATCCCGTTCCCTTCTTTGGAAGGAGCGCGGGGATCTTCAGCAGAAACCATCCCCGCCTGGCGTAGCCCATCTCAATGGGCACGGTGTCCAGCAGCATCTGCTCCGTCAATTCCGCTGCCTTCGGGTGCCCGGTATAGGCCGGAAGCACCCGTGCGAGCAGTGCCAGCTTCTCCACCTCCGCGGAGAAGGCAAAGGCAGAACCGAACGCGCCCGCCATATCCTCCCGTTCCAGCAGGCGCCGGGTGCGGGCAAGCTCTACAGCGGCACGCTCCATCCGGCGCTCGGCCCCGGCCAAAGCCCGCCCAAAGTCAGACTGCGCCATCCCGGCCTCCCTCGCTCTCTGTGTAAAAGCGCACATCGGGCACCTCCTGACCGTTGTAGTCCACCGTGGCAAACAGGCACGGGACACTCGGCAGCACCAGCTCCTGCGCCATCCGGATATGAGGCAGGACAAAAATGTACCGCAAATCCTCCTGCGGCTGGAGCAGGCGGGCCAGATGCTGCTCCCCGTCGTAGAGGACAACGATCTCATAGCCGATGTCCTCTTTGAGGAAGAAGATCTGGGACGGATAAGTGGCCGGATAGTGGGCCATGGGCTCCACCTTGTCGATGAACTGCAAAAGCACCCACACCGCGAGGATCATGCGCGGGTTCGGCTGACACATGGGGTCAACTCCCAGATAGTACCCGCCGGAAATGTCATAGAGCAACACGTCACGCTTCAGCCCCCGGATGATCTTCTCCGCCGTCTGGGGCGGCTTGTCCTTCAGCATGCGGACTACCTGCGTCTTGGTCAGCGCGCCATACTCCGTCAGCCAATGGATAATGTACTGTTCCTCCTGCAGCAGCATGGGCCAATCACCCCCTTCCCCTTGTGTGCATAATCTGCAGGAATGCGTAATTTGCTCCTTATGCGTATTTCCTCATGGCGCAGCGCCAGAGCCTGCGGGAGGTGGTCCAGCAGAAGTCCGACGAGTTTGGCGTCCAGTTTCACGCCGGCGAGGCTGGTGAGGTAATCGCAGGTACGCCGAATGCTCCACGGCCGCTTATAGGGGCGGGGCGAAAGCAGGGCGTCAAAGACATCGGCAACCGCGACCAGCTTCGCATGGGGATGGATCTCATTCCCGCGCAGGCCCAGATAGCCGCTGCCGTCCAGACGCTCATGGTGCTGGAGCGCCACGGCGGATGCGGTGCGCATGGCGCCGTGGGTATGGATCAGGATATGGGCGCCGATGGCAGTGTGCATGCGCATGATCGCATGCTCCTCTTCAGTCAGCGGCCCGGTCTTGCCGAGGATGGCGGGCGGGATGGCCGTCTTGCCGATGTCGTGGACAAGGGCGGACTGGGTAACTGTCCTCACCTCGGAGTCCGGTAAGCCGGCCAGCTTGGCCAGCAGTTCGGATAGTGCCGCCGTGCGGCGGCAGTGGGCCTGTTCTTCTCGGCTAAGGGGTTTGATGTACGTCATCTCTCTGTTCCTCCAGGATATAATGATTTTTGGCCCTCATCTGTTGCGATGTAAATGCTGATCCGTCCCATATCATTCCCAGCGCATCCAGCCGGTCGATTTGTTCCTGAGTAATGTGTGAGCCTTTTATTGTCCCTTTGCGAGCACACCTCATTCGCTGTATAAAATATCCCAGCTTACAGCCGGTATCCGGATCAATATAATTAGTTGGGACTAAAATGTGTCCATATTTCTGGCGAAATCTAACTAATTCACCGTAGTATTCATCAAAGGATTTGGGTGATGGACTGATTTGCCATTCCATACCAAGTGCATCCAACTGTGCGATTTGCTCCTCGGTAAGATGAAGGGATTGGTCTTTTCCCTTTTTGTAAGCGCGGGCACGTGAAATGAAAGCCCCTAATTTACAACCGCTCTCTGGATCGACATAGTGCTGTGGCACCGTGATGTGTCCTTCTTTTCTGTAAAAACGGAGTAGTGGTTCATAGTACCAGTCAAAGTTTTTGAATATTCGTTTCGGTTGCTCCCATTCCATTCCAATTTCATCCAACATTTTAATTTGCGCCGTGGTAAGGCTGCCGCGTTCTGCGCCTTTTCGTATCCGACGGAGCCGGTAGATATAGGCGCCAATTTTGTGTCCTGTCGGACTTACATAACTTTTGGGAATAAGGAGGTGACCTTCATGCTCGTAGTAATCCTTCAGATCCGGGTAAATATCGTCAAAGGTATTGCGGTGGATAAACCTGGTTTTCTGATAGTTCTCCCAACCCGGTAAAGCGTTCAATACCTCTTCCCTATCTGCCGATAGTCTGCCCTGCCTAAGTGCTTGCACCTGGTACAGAAGCCATCTTCCAAGTTGGAGCCCATGATATATGGTTCTCCCACTTGGATACCTTCCATATTCCTGAATATAACTCTCCAGCAACTTCAATGCAGAATTCCATCTGTTTTTCAAAGTGAACAGATTGTCAAACTTGTCCAACACCAGTTGAAACTCGGCAGCATTACCGCACACAGAGAAAGGAATCTCCAGTGTTTTTCCGCCCTTACTTGTCTTATCAAAATGCGGGTTTAGAAACCTGAAGTCGGGGCCATCCAGTGCTACGGCGGCATAATTGTTGACAAGGTCAAAAATAATGGGTGTGGTATCGGCTCCAGGCGTGGATGCCAAACATCGTCCGATCTGCTGTAGGTACACCGTTGGACTTTCTGTTGGACGGAGCATGACGATCCCATCAACGTCCTTGATGTGTAGCCCTTCGTTGAGCATATCAACGCAGAACAGCAGTCGGAATGCGTCCGTCTCGGTATCATTGAGAAAGGCTGCCAGTTCCTGATCCGCACTTTTGTTATCTGAGCGGCAGGAATAGCAGCGGGTATTGCCAACAGGAGCGAGCCATTGGATCATGGCAGATTGCGCATCTGTCAAACTATCCAGGTTCCTGCAGAACACAATCATTTTGGCATGGTTGCTTGGGAGATAAGTGCACAGGATCTCCTCTACACCCGCTGCCGAGGTCATATTACGGCGCAGTTCCCGCAGGATGCTTTTACCTTTTTCACGGTCCTGTGTGGAGATAGAGTATGTGTCAAGTTCCCTTTCCTTGGCGCGGATTTTTTCCCCTATCAGAATATCGCCGAGTATATAATGCGGCACAGGAAGAATCCCGTCTTCCATGGCCTGCTGGATGGAATAATAATTGGCGACACAGTGACCAAATAGTTCCTCCGCCATATCCCGGACGCCTCGTTTGTCCAAATAGCGGATGGGGGTAGCAGTAAATCCAATTAGTTTTGCGGAATCATACTGTCGTACCAGCGTCTGCACAACTGTCCCCCATTCATCCGCTCCGCAGCGGTGGAATTCGTCCAGAATGATGTAGTCAGGCGCTAATGCGCGTTTCTCTTCACTGGATAAAAAACAGAGCCGCTGATAGGTCATCAAAATCGTGTTTTTCAGAATCGTTGTATTACCAGCATGCCGTCGTAGTTGTCGGAAAATATAGTTTGACGGTGCGAGATAAAGAAATCGTGCATGAGGATTTTCCTCAATCAAAGCAAGAGCGACAAAACTCTTTCCTGTCCCAGTTGGCTGAATCACAGCAGTCCTGGGGGAGTATTGTAAGGCCATCTTCAGATTCTCAAATGCCACCTGGTTATGTGGATAAAGTTGAATTGCCGGCATGGCTTTCCCCCTCTCCTGAATCTTCACACTGGATATTCTCTTGTTCCGCGACACTGGCCACCGCCTTCAGCTCGTTGAGCATGGCCTCCAGCTCGGCGCGGTCAGTGGTGATCATCTGCTGCTCCTCCCTGGACGCCTTGATGATGACCGGCACTTTGTTGCTGTTGCTGGAGATCAGGGCCTCGCCGCGCTCGAACTGGGTGATGCTGCGGATTTCGGTGCGGGTGAGCTTCAGGACATCCTTGACATATTCCGCCTCATCTGGCTCCAGGTTCAGAATGATCTTCGTCTTTGAGTTATTGAGGATGGACCTCCCGTAGCGGCCATCCTCCAGCCCGAAGAAATCGGACAGGTCCTGTGTCGCTGCAACTGCACCTCCGCCGTACCCTCGGATAATTTTGAAAATCTCCAGGCAGAACTCCGCCGCCTGCCGGTTTGCCGAGCCGCCAATCAGTTTCCAGATCTCGTCAATAAATACCATTTTCTTCTTGGTACGGTCAGCCTTCACCTGGTCCCACACATAGTCCAGCGCGATCATCATGCCAACGGGGAGCATCTTGCCCTTCAGCTCGGAAATGTCCAGGACAACATAGCGGTTACTCAGATTGATGTTCGATTGGCGGTTAAAGCTCTGGGCGCTGCCGGTGACGAACCTGCTGACGATGGTGGCAAGGCGGGCGGTCAGCGGGCTCTCCTTGAGCACTTCATAGAGGTCACCCAGGATGGGCATGGTCTTGACCTTCCCGCTGCCAGAATCCTCATAGATTGAGCTATTGTCGTGGGTGATGCCGAATTTTGCATAGGTCTTGACCAGAGCCTCGTCCAGCATCTGCTCCTCTTCATTGGACATATCCGGAATCAGGAGGGAGAAGAAGATCATCAACTGCTGAATCTTTTTCGCCAGCATAGAGTCAATGTCGCTATAATCCAGCTCGTCGATCAGTTCCATCTCCGGTGTGAGGGTGGGCCGGATCTCCATGACATTGATGCAGGCGCTGGAGCCGGGGGCCAGTTTGATGTAGGTACCACCGATCTTGTGGCAGGCCCGCTTGAACTCATGGCCTTTAAGCGGCGCCAGGATATAGCACTGAACGCCGCGCATTCTTAATCTTAACGACATCAATTGCATAGTAAAGGTCTTGCCAGCGCCTGAAGTGCCGCAAATGGTGAAGTTAGCGTTCTTATTGACCTTGGTGTTGAAAGGGTCAACGATGCACAGGGAGTTGTTGTGCCGGTTGAGGCCCAGCAGGATACCGTTGTCGTCCGAGAGCTCAAAGCTCGTGAACATATAGGTGGATGCAGCCCCGGACGTGAGCACGTTGCGCTTGGACTTGCGCTCCAGGCTGGGGTCGAGGTAGAGAAACGGCATGGTGGAGCGAAGCGCCGCCTCCTGCTGAAACAGGCAGTCCCCCACCTGGATGTCCATGGACTTCATCAGGTCGGTCATCTGCTGCTTGCGCCACTGGAGCTCGTCGAGGGTGGGGGCGGACACTGTAATGAGCACCGTCATATAGAACAGGTCCTCATTCCGGCTGGACAGGCCCTGCTTGATGTAGTAGCCTGCCTGGATGGAGCCGGCAAGCTCCTCATAGTCCGTGGATGTGTCCTGCAGCTCCCGCAGCTTGGTGCGGTTGAGCCGGATGCGCTGGGCCACCCGGTCAATGGTCTTGCCGCGGATCTCCCGGCGCAGGTGCAGATCCACATCGACGCCCTCGCCAGCATTGATCAGAGAAGACATCCAACCGCCCCGTACCTGCTGAGGGAACCCGCTCTTGCGGATGTAGAGATAAGTGTAGTACATACCGTCCATGACGATATAGCCCGGATGGCTCAAATCGAGGCCACGGGGCGCCACGAAATTGACGGCCCGGATCTTTGGGACGGGATCCACGCCCACCACCCGCTTCTTTGCCGTCATGGCATCCACCACCACGCGGTTGAGCCGGCTCTGGAAGGGGTCTTCCACGCAGGAGCGGCGGTTGAAGTACATATAGAGGATCTCCGCCACAAAGGCGTCTTCATCCTTGGGCTGCACGATACTGTTGCCGCACTGGGCGAAGTAGGTCCTGGCGTTCTGGGTCACCGTCTGAAGGGCGGCGTAGACCTCCCCGTAGTCGGTGTCTGACTGCCGGCGCACCGCCTCATACTGAAAGATCAGGAAAAACCGGCGGGTCAGGGCCTCCCGGCTCCCCTCCTCCTGGATAAAGCGGATGGTGCCCTCGCCCAGTTCCCGGCAGGCGGCAACATCTTCCTTTTCAATGTCCGCCTCCAGACCGGCCACATAGCGGTCCGAGTCGGCCTTGCGGGTGACGGATTTGAACTGCAGGCGCATGGGCGAGATCTTGAGCCAACTGGCAAAGGTGGAGATGATGCCCCACTGCTCCTCATTGGAGCGGAGCAGGAAATTGATGGGCTCGATCTCCAGGATCTTCAGGTAGCGGCCGTCCGTGGTTTCAACGATGCCGTTTCGCAGGTCTTTGATCGGGATGTAGTCCTGGACGAACTCCAGGCGCTCGGCCTGCCTTCCCCGGGTGGGCGGAGCCTTTCGCCCCCGGGTGTTTCCTGTGCGTGTCTGATGTGCCATAGTGATAACCTATCCTCCTGTAATGGAGCTGGCGACGCCGCATCCAGAACAGAACGATGTGCGTGGCAAATTGGAGCAGGGAATCGCCGCCGATCCCCATGAGCGCGAATACGCCCATCGGCAGCAGCGTCATGGTCATCACCACGACCTTTGCGGTGACCGGCAGGTGCATCCACATCAGTTCTGGGTAGCCCACAAGCAGAAGCAAAAACACAGCCTCTATCGTGTTGCGGGTCTCCAGCATACCGCCCAACAGCTTCCCGGAATCGGTGTAGTTGGGCGGGATCGTATAGACATTGCTGAACTCTCGGTCATCCACTTGCGCCGGCCTCCTCCACATCAAGCGCCGCCGGGACAAGGTCGCCCTCCAGGTCAACATCGTTCCTGCGGCGGTACTGGGTCACATAATCGGGTGAGTTGAGGACCACCCCTGTCCCGCTGGCGCAGTGGACCCAGAGCTTATTTCCGTCGGCGTCCTCGCCCGCATAGAGCAGGACATGATTGACCGGGACGGTGCCTGGCACCGCCATAAAGCCCAGGTCGCCGGGCAGCAGTTCCTCCTCGGTGATGGCGTGGGTGGCATCCCACTGGTTCCATGTCCCGTCGTAGAGGGTGACGCCAAGCGCCGTCTGATAGACCCATTCCGTGAACCCCGAGCAGTCCAGCCCGTAGGGCCGGATCGTTCCTGTGCTGCTGGAGCCGGCGGAAGTCACCAGCTTTGGCGTGTTCCACTCGCTGTTCCAGCCGGGGGCGCTTTTCCCGCCCCAGAAATATGGAACACGGCCCACCAGGGACAGGGCGCAGCGCATCAGCTCCTTCCGCTTGCCGCTGCAGTCCAGGCTGGCCAGGAACAGGTTTAGTTCCGCATCACTGATCGGCGGCACGCTTCCGTCGCTGGCGGTTCCGTACATGGTCATCTTCAGGGCATTGGACATATTGAGGATGGCCTCGCCATAGGTGATGCTGAACTGGTCATAGGTGGCGTCCACATCCACTCCGAAGGCATCCAGGATCACGGACTGGTCGAAGGGATGGATGGTGCAGACGACATATTCCACCGTCTCCATTTCCGGCTCCTCTTCCGATTCCGAATCACTGCCCTCCCCCGCCTCATCCGTATCTTCCCCGCTCTCTGCCGGAACCTGCGCCTCCTTTACCTCATAGGTCACGCGATACATCTGATCGGCCACCGCATTGAGTTTGCTCTGCAGATCCGCCTTTGTGGTGCCGCGCTGGCCCATGGACGCGGAGTAGGCCGCAAGGGCGTAGCAGGTGTCGTAGTCTGCGGAAACGAGGGCGTTGTTGACCAGCGCCTCCATGGAAAGCTCATAGTCATAGCCGCCGTCCGCGATGATTTGATCTACCCTGGCCAGGGCGGCGTCATAGCCGGCCTGGATACAGTCTGACACCACGGCGGACAGGTCATCGAAGTTTGCGGACACCTCCGTCGGCCCGTTGGGATCGACGGTGGATGGATCTGTGTGGAAAATGTTGTTGAACACGATGGAGGGCAGGGACACCACCGCGATGATAATGAAGAGAAGGAACAGGCAGATAAAAATGAGGATCTTGAACAGAGTGTGCCGGAGCGACCAGGCGGCGGACAGAACGGCGCCCCAAGGGCCGCCGACTGCGGTGCCCGCCGCAATTCCTGACACCGCTTTGCCAGCCTCTACTCCTGCCTTCACCGTCGCTGCGGCCGCATTGGCCGCGGCCTCACCCGCAGCAGAGCCTGCAGCTCCAGCGGCGCCGGCGCCGCCGGCGGCGGAGCCAAACTGCCGCGCCGCCTCGGCGGCCTGCCGCATGCCTTGCAGGTAGTTGTCCTGCCCATCGCCGAAGCGCTGTTCTTCAGACAAGGGGATCACCTCGCTTCTGGTAAAAGAGGCGGGCAGACGCGCCCGAAGATGGATGCGTCTGCCCGCAGATCAGGGTTTCTTCCGATTGGGTGGCTTGCGCTCCGTCACAGGCCGCTTTTGGGGCTGCGTGTGGCGGGACGGCGTGGATTTGTAGCGCATAGTTTCCACCGTCGTCGTCTGCAGCTTGTCGCCATCATAGACCGGCCTGCCGTCCTCATAGACGGGCCGACGCTCCACAGCGGGCGTGCCGGGGATGGCGTACCACTGGCTGCCGCCGCTGTCTTCAAACACATGGTAGTCGCCGCGTGGCGCCTGATACATGGTCCGGTCGTAGAAAGCCGTTCCGGTGCCGTCCTCGTGGCGCACCTCCAGAATACCGTCGGCGGACCGGGAACTGTCCACAGACACCACCGGCTGGTCGAAGCCAGGCATGAACTGGCCAAAGAGCGCCGCGTTGTACTGGGCAGACGGGCTCAGACCACCACCCGACGGCGCCGGTGTCTCCGGCTCGAACTCCGGGACTGCTGCAGCCGGCGTCATCGCGTACCAGCTCAGGCCGTCCGCACCCTGGATAACCTCATGGGGCGCATCCGGCTCCTGGAAGTAGGCGCTGTTGTACCAAAGGCTGTTCCCGCCATCCGGGTAACTGGCCTCCAGAGTCCCTTCGTCCACCTGCCGCAGCAGGGTGCCGTCCGGTGCGCTGGGGAATGCCTCGGCGACCTGGGCCGCCTCGGACACATCGCCAGTAAAGGCGGGCGTGGCATAGAAGGCGCCCATGCCCTCCCCGGAGGCAACCTGATACCACTGACTCCCATCGGCGGCCGTGACCACCGTGTGCGGCGTGCTTGGCGCCTCATGCTGGGCGGTACTGTATAGGTCTACCTTAGCCTGCCGCCCATCCGGCGCGGTGGCGGTGGTACTGATGTGCCCGCCGGTGATTTGGGTGCCGGAATAGGTCATATTGGCCGTGGCTCCCCCCGCCAGCTGGGGCATATAGCCCGGAATGCTGCGGTCGGCGATCTCTCCGCCGATGGTGCCGGAGACGCTGGGCGGCCGCGTGGCCACAGAGGATATGGAGTTTGGCGTCAGCGTGGCCCCGTTCCGGGCCGCCATGCCGCCAAAGGCCCTGCCCACGAAGCCTACGCCGCCGCCCGCGCCCATCCGGCTCCCGCCGTCCACCACGGCATCGCGGACAAAGCTGTTGGGCCGGTATCGGTTCATGAAGCCGGACAGGATCCCGCCGGCGGCGACACCGCCGGCCGTTCCGGCAGCAGCACCGGCACCGCCCCGCGCTCCCCCTCCGAATACGGAAGCGGCATTCCCGCCTCCGCCTCTGGAGAAGCCGGTCAGCACCCGGGCAGCCATCAGCATCTCCATACCCATACTGCTGCCCGTCTGGGCCACAGACAGGCCAAGTGCCGCCAGATAGCTGTCGCATTTCTGGGCAATCTTCAGCAGCGCCAGGGCACAAAAGAGCCATAGGAAGATATTGCCCTGGCCATTGGTCAGCGCGCCGCCGTTGGCAATGAACTGGCCGACCGACGAGTTGAAGGCGCGCAGGAACCACACATTGAGCACCAGGAGCAGCAGTTGGGAGCCGACCATCCGGCACCAGCTCTGGAAGACCCGCGAGGTGGCTTTGGACGCGCCCATGGCGTAGGCAAGCGGCGAGGTATAGCAGAGAACGCCCACGAGCACATACCGCTCCACAGTTTCCAGAAGCAATTTGAAGTAGTTCCAGGCCAGGGCGATCATCAGGATAATCAAAAGGATCAGGCCGACCACCGTGGATACTGAGACGAGGGTGGTCAGCCCATTGGTGAGCGCCTGCTCGATCCCCGCGAAGGTAAAGTCGCCGGGATCCAGCGTGGAGTCCATGAGCGCCGTGTACGGCGCCCGCGCGATGTCCAGGGCGAGGCTGAAGATGGGTTTTGCATAGGCGATTAAAAAGCCGAAAATCGCGCCCCGCGCCAGAATGGCAAGAGGGTTCTCCGTCTCCGCCAGCGGGCCGCTGAAGGCGCGGAATATCTGCCAGACCGCCACCAGAAAGAGCAGCGCCCAGGCCGTGTACTGGATGATGGTGTAGGCACTGACAGCGAATGGGAAGTACTCCTCCATCGCGGTCATGTCCGTGCCCAGCGCCCCGATGAACACCCCGGAGATGGCATCCATGATCTGGGTCATCACGCTGGCCACCCAGGTCGCTATGCCCTCAAAGATCCAATCTAACATAGTTTCGTTTCCTCAACATGGATGGGGGCGGCACAGAGGCCGCCCCCATCATCGGTCGGTTATGCTTAGTAGCCTGTCCGGGGCAGGGTCGGGACCGGGCCGCCGCGGTAGATGATGGTCACCCACCGGTCAGTCGCCTGGATCCACTGATTCCGCCACATACCGCCCACATCGCACTTGTTGGCGAAGCGGTATTCGTGGGGCAGGTCGGACAGGACATCACAATAAATGTACGGAGTCTCCACCTGCCGGAAGCCGCCGGGGACACGGCCGAACAGGAAGGTGACCTGGGTCACATACTCGTTGGAGGCCAGCCCAAGCGCCGCCGGGGAGGCGTCCAGGGTATAGTTCTGCAAGGTGTTCAGGTTGTCGGCCAGCACCCGCTGGGTGTTGGAGAGGTTGGTCTGGAACACAACTTTGTAGTTCAGCCGGGCCGAATAGGTGCCAGTGATGATCTTATCCAGCCGCACGGCATCGGTCGGCAGCGTGTCGCGCCAGTAGAAGCTGTCCAGCGGCACGGTGGAGTTGTTGGCGATGTCCTTGAAGGTGTAGCGGATCTCCTGGCCGGGCACGACTTCTGTGTAGCCGCTCTTGCCGATGGACACATTGGTGTAGACGCTCTCGTTGAGGAACTCGATCTGAACAATCTGGCCCTCATGCTCCAGATACACCGTCACTTCTTCCTCGCTGACGGAGTAATACTGGGGACTGGACACTTCCTTCACGATATAGCGGCCCAGAGGCAGCGGCTTAGACACCGCAAGTCCCCTGCTGTTGCTCTCGATGGTATCCACAAGGGCATTGGCTTTGTTGTAGATCTCAAACACCGCGCCTTCCAGCGGGGTCCCGGCCGGGAAGCCGTTGATGGCATTGTCGTCCGCGGACTTCTTCCAGATCTGGATCTGGGCTGTGATGGGCGTGTTCTCCCACTCGATCTCGGTGGTAGCCCCGTCCCGGATATAGACGGTCTTCAGCTCATCATCCACCAGGTAGCCTTCGTTGTCCAACTCTCGGACATAGTAGCGCCCGCTGGAGAGTCCCTCAACATAGACATAGCCCCGGTCATCGCTGACGTATTCGCCGATGGGGTTTTTACTGCTGTCATACACCAAGAAATGCGCGCCATAGATCCCTTCTCCGGTGGTAGAATCGACCTTATGGATGAGAAGACCGCTGAACGCCTCATTTTCAATGCGGATAGAGGTGGTCTTGCCGCTTTCAACCTCGAAATAATGCGGCGTATCGTCTAAGCGATACCCCTCCCCTGCCTCGATCTCAACGGCGTAGTAGGCGCCGTTCTCAAGAGCGCAGAACACACGGCCATTTTTATCCGTCGTGACGGTGTCGATCAGTTCATCGTCGATCTTTCTGATTTCAAAGGTCGTGTTCGGGATCCGCTTGCTGGTTCGGTTGGCATCAACCTTCAGGATCTCCACGCCGCCGATGGGATCGTTATACACCGTGATCGTCTGGGTGTCCTCGGGGTTGACCTCCACCGTCTGGATGCGGGTTGCCTCGTCGATGGTGTACCCCTCAATCGTCTTGGTCTCCTTGATCACGATAGTTCCAGTCACGCCGCTGATGCGGATCTCGCCGTTCTGGTCGGTCGTGTAGAGGCCCTTGCTGGAAAGGTGCCCGTTGGCGTCGTCCACATAGCCCCCGTCCGCATAGGTCAGTTCAAACTCCACCCCGGCCAGCGGCTCATGGGTTTCGGAGTCCAGTTTCCGGATGACGAGGGTGCCCTGCTTGCTGTTGTAAAACCGGAGGGTCTGTACCTCACCGGCCTTGATTTTAATCGACTTCGGGGCGCCGTCCAGGACGTAGCCCTCCAGCGTTTTGATCTCCCGGGCGGTGACAGTGGTACCGGGCTCCAGATCGTCGATCACGATGCGGCCCGCCTCGTCAGTGATATATTTGCCGTTGGATGGACCGACCACCGCGCCGGAGCTGTCGGTCACCAGGAAGGTAACGCCCTCCAGAGGCGTAGTAGTGCCTTCGATGTACTTCTCAATGACGAGGGTCGTCGAGGGGGTATTGGTAAAGTAGAGCGTCTGTGTGTCGTTGGGATTGACCTGGACGGTCTGCGTCTGATGGGCCGGGTCGATGGTGTAGCCGGGGATGGTCTCCACCTCCGTCACCACCAGGGTACCCACCACCCCGTCGATCTGGATCTTGCCGTCCTTGTCCGTCTTGTAGAGGCCATTACTTGAAATGTAGCCGTTCTCGTCGGGGACAAATTCGCCGGTAGAAGTAGTGACCTTGAACGTTACTCCCTCCAGCGGCTCCCCTGTCAAAGAATCCCGCTTGTCGATGACCAGGGACCCGGCCTTGGAATTGGTAATGACCACCGTCTGGGTGTCACCGCCCTCCCCGATGACCACATTGGTGGAGGGGGCGTCCATCACATAGCCGGACGGGCTGCGGATCTCAGAAATGACGTATGCCCCGGGGGCCAGATTAGTGATGCGGATTTCTCCATTGCTGTCGGTCGTAAAAATACCGTTCTGGGTGAGGGTGGAATCACCGATTACCCCATCCAAGCCCACCTCGCAGCCGGCGGCGGTTGTAACTCTGAACTCCGCACCGGGGAGGGGTTGCTTTGTGGCGCTGTCCCGTTTCTGGATGATCAGCTCGCCCTTGGGCTGGTTCTTAAAGGTTAATGTGACAGTTCTGCCCTCTTTAATCTGCACCGTCTGACTCTGTGTGTCGATGATATAGCCCGGCGGCGCGGAGACCTCCGTGACGATGACGCTTTTGCCGGGGGCCAGACCCTCAATTCGGATCTCACCGTTTTCATCTGTCCTAAAAATGCCGTTGCTGTCGCCGATGAGGGTGCCGTCCGCATAGGTGACTTTGAACTCGGCATTGGGCAGGGTAACGCTGGGGTTGGTGGCGCAGACCTTGCGGACGAGCAAAATCCCGTCCGGCATATTCTGGAACCTCACGGTGATTACGGACTGCTCGCCGCTGTCGGCCAGGTAGACCGTCTCAGAGGACTGGATAATGCTGTATCCATCCGCCGGATCCACTTCTTCCAAAATATAGGTGCCCGCAGTGAGGCCGGTCCAGATGGCGGTGCCGTTTTGCCCGGTCACTTTCTGCCCGATGATGGTTCCTCCGGTGCCCGAGGTACCACCCAAAAATCTCAGTTGGAAGGTGGCCCCAGCCAAGGCTTCACCGGTGACTGAATCATACTTCTCGACAATAATTGCGTTGAGCGGCGTATTCTCAAAACGCACCGTCTTGCTCTCGCCGCCGTGGAGGATGACTGTCTGGCGGGTGGGCTCCTTCATCTGGAACCCAGGGGCAGGCTCAACTTCCTCGATGGTAAACTCGCCGGG
>OGHJ01001780.1_pt1 | contig 21110 bp, 20 predicted proteins | sample 1571351 | NCBI WGS metagenome assembly OGHJ01 (sample SAMEA2582037, study PRJEB24529) | metagenome | biome: Human gut stool | place: China | collected 2011 | reverse complement strand
CGCGATGGGCGCCAGCTCACTCTCGGCAAAGTCCCGGGCCAGCTGCTGAATGGTGGCCTGGTCCTCAGTCAGATGAAACGTCATGGAAAAAACTCCTTTCCGAAGCCTTACAGCTTGTCGATGTAGATCACCTTGTCATCCAGGAACTTCTGGATCTCCTCATCGGAGTAGCCGTACTCCTTCAGGATCTCGGCGGAGTGCTCGCCCACCAGGGGAGCCTGACGGTCCATGGTGGGAGCGATGTCCTCGATGCAGGTGGGCTCGGCGGTGGCAAAACGGATGGGGGTGGCGGGCTGCTTGGTAATGGTGCCGTCCCGGTTGGCCATGGGGACAATGTACATGTTCTCCAGAGCCTGGGGATCGTCCAGGACCTCCTTGATGTGCTGCACACGGTCATAGGCGATGTCGGCCCGGGCAAACATGGCGGCGATGTCGTCCATGGTGTGCTTGGCAAACTCGGCGCTGAGGATCTCCACCAGCTCGGCGCTGTGGGCCTTGGAGGCGGCAGCGGTGGAGTAGTCGGGGTGGTCCACCAGATCCTCACGGCCCAGCTCCTTGAAGAGAGCGTTGTTATAGCGGTCGGGCTCCAGGATGCTCATGTAGAACCACTTGTCATCGGAGCTCTTGAACGTATCCATAACGGGAGAGCCGGGGTTCTTGCGGGTCTTGGGATACTCGTCGCCGTACTGGGTGGACACCATGCCGGCGCTCTCGCTCCAGATGGCCTGGGCGAAGAGGGAGACCATGACCTTGCAGCCCTTGCCGGTCTTGGCCTTCTGGTAGAGGGCCGCGCAGATGCCGCCGGACAGGGAGCAGGAGGTGGTGGCGTCGCCGAAGCCGATGAGGGGGTTCACGGGGGAGGTCTCCTTCTCGGTGATGTCGATCATGGCGCCGGAGCGGGCCCAGAAGGCCACGGTGTCAAAGCCGGCGTTGTCCTTGGCGGGACCGAAATCGCCGAAGCCGTTGATCTGAGCCCAGATGAGGTGGGGGTGCTTCTGGCTCAGCGTGCCGTAGTCCAGGCCCAGGCGCTTGAGGGCGCCGGTGCGGTAGCTGGACACAAAGACATCGGCGGTCTCCAGGAGCTTGTCCAGGATGGCCTTGCCCTCGTCGCTCTTCAGGTTGAGGGAGAGGCCCCGCTTGTTGGCGTTGTAGGCGGTGTAGAAGGGATTGCAGTCCTTCACGGTGGGGCAGGACATGGTAGCGCCGGTGCCCCGGCCGGGATCGCCGAAACTGGGCTCCACCTTGATGACGTCGGCGCCCCAGTCGGCCAGGATGCGGGCGGCGCCGGGGCCGGCCACGAAGTAGGTCAGGTCGATGACTTTGACGCCTTCCAGAGGCTTGAACATAGCAGATTACTCCTTTCCAAGTGAGACGGCAGGCCGGGGCGGGGAGGTCCTGGGTACTGGGCCCCTCCCCGCCCGGACCGCCATTGGGTGATAGGATAAAAGTTTGTCAGGTTGCCGTCAGAGTGCGCAAAGCGTCACGGCAGGTTGGGGAAGATGGTGAAGAGCGCCACGCCAACCAGCGATCCGATGAACGGCGTAATGACAGTGAGGATAAAGGTGAGGAAGTAAGAATCCTTGTGGCTCTCCTTGCACAGGCCGTTGGTAACGGTGACGATGTAGCCGTTGTGGGGCAGGGAATCCAGGGCCGCGGAGGAGAGGGCCATGATACGGTGGACCGTGGCGGGGGCGAAGCCCAGGTTGACGTAGGCAGGCCCCAGGATGGGCACCGCGATGCCCAGACCGCCGGAAGCGGAGCCGCAGAGGCCGGCGATAACGGTGGTGCCGATGACCAGGCTGAGGAGCTTGGGACCGGGGATGTTAATCATGGCGTCCACAATGGTGTCGAACACGGGGCTGGCAGAGGCCACGCCGCCGAAGCCGTTGACGGCGCAGGTGTTGGTGATGGAGAGCAGGGCCATGGCAGCGCCGTCAGCAAAGTGCTTGGGCAGCTCCTTGGGGTCGATGTGCTTCCACGCCAGCAGCACAGAGGACACGGCGCCGGCCAGGATGCCCACTTCCACGGGGGCGATGGCGTTGCCGTTGATCTTGACGTTGATGAGAACAATGGCGATCACCAGGGGGACCAGGGAGACGATGGGGTTGGGCAGCTTCTCGTTGGGGTCATCCGCGAAAACGTCGCCCTCCTTGGGGACGAAGTGCTCGCCATGGGCCTTGGCCCGCTGGAGCCAGATGCGCAGGAGAACCATGCCCAGGACCAGCATGACGCCACAGGAGATGAAGCCGTTGATGGCGCCGGCCATGTAAGTGGTGCCCAGGTTGGTGGAGGGCACGGAGTTGTGGATCTGCACGGCGCCGGGGGCGATCATGGCAAAGGTGGAGCAGCCGAAGCAGAGGGCGCCGGGAATGCCGCGGCGGGGCAGGTCGGCGGCCCGGAAAACCTGCAGGGCGATGGGGAAGACGGCGAAGGAGCACACGAAAGCGGACACGCCGCCGTAGCACAGAATGCCGCAGGCCAGAGGCACGGAGATGAAGGCCCACTCGGTGCCCATGATCTTGGTGATGGCCTTGGCGATGGACTTGGCCATGCCGGTGACGTCCATGGCCTTGGCCATGAGGGTGCCGGTCAGGAAGATGAAGTAGTAGCTCTTGAAGAACGAGGTGTAACCGGTGATAAAGCTGTCTGTAAAGGTGGTGTAGACGTTCATGCCGCTGGTGATGGCAACCACCACTGTGCAGGCAAACACCGTCAGGTAGATGTTGAAGCCCTTCATGATCATGTACATCAGCAGGGCAAAGGCGACAATCAGGCCGATGATTCCCAAAGCAGTCACGAGCAATCCTCCAGTCTTTCAAATTAAGATTTGCGCACAGCAGCGGGAATGATTACTTATTGTGGAATTCCGCGGGCCGCTTGGCCAGGAAGGCATCCATACCCTCCTGCTTGTCCTCGGTACCAAAGGTGATGGCGGCCAGGTCCTTTTCCAGCTCCAGGCCGGCGCGGAGATCCACGTCCATGCCGCGGTTGATGGCCACCTTGGAGTAGCGGATGGCCATGGGAGCCTTGGCGGTGATGACGGCCAGCATGGCCTTGGCCTCGTCCAGCAGGGCCTCGGCGGGGACCACCTTGTTCACCAGGCCGATGGCCTTGGCCTCGTCGGCCTTCACCTGACGGCCGGTGTAAATGAGCTCCTTGGCAATGCCGGTGCCCACCAGACGGGGCAGGCGCTGAGTGCCGCCGAAGCAGGGGATGACGCCCAGGTTGGCCTCGGGCTGGCCGAAGATGGCCTTCTCAGAGGCGATGCGAATGTCACAGCTCATGGACAGCTCGCAGCCGCCGCCCAGGGCGTAGCCGTTCACCGCGGCGATGACGGGCTTCTCCAGGGCCTCAATTTTATTAAAGAGGGTCTGGGCACGGTTGGCGTAGTTCCGGCCCTCCTCACTTCCGTAACTCTGCATCTGGGAGATGTCGGCGCCGGCCACAAAGCCCTTGCCCTCTCCGGTGATGATGACGCCCAGAACCTCGCGCTCCTCCTCCAGGCAGGTGAACACGCGATCAAGCTCCTCCAGCGTCTGGTCATTGAGTGCGTTGAGTGCCTTGGGGCGGTTCATGGTGATCACCACAATGTTGCCATCCCGCTCGACACGGATATTTTCCACTTCGGACATTACCTTCTCAAATCCCTCGCTCAAAAGAAAGACCTCCTTTGTTTCTCAATGGGCCGCACCGTCAGGCGCCGTGCCGGCAACGCCGCCCGGTCTGCCGCCCGCCCAGTAATATTGCAAGTCATATGCCAATTTTCTTTTTTGTGAAAATTGTCGGATTATCGCGTATTTTGCCGCTTTTCTTTCACCATTTTTCCTTTTTGCCTCTTTTCCCGTTCAAGCTTCATTGTCTCCAAACAGAGAAAACGTCTCCACTCGGAGACGTTTTCTCTGCCGGTTCTCGGGCTCATTCTGCCCGTTTGCACTTCTTCTTTCCTTGCCGTCCGGCCATTTTTCCTGTTATTTCTAGTTTAAGTCATTCTTTTCCGCTTTTCAGCGCCGCTTGTGGGCTGCCCGAAACCGGGCTTGTCTCCAAAAGTGGTCACATCAAAATATACGGCCTCTATACCGGCCCATGGCCCGGCTTTTCCCCCGTTTTTGCGGTGTCCACGGTACAATTCACACTTTGTTTACGGAAGTGCAGAAAAATCCCCTATCCGCTGCGCCACAGTGGATAGGGGAGCGTTTAAGTCCTGATTGTGCAACAGGTGTGCAACAAGCGAGTCGGGATACTGCCTGTCACAGCACCATTGTGAGACCCGGGAGGGCGGCCTCCACCTTCTCGGCGGTGCTCTGCTGGCGGCTCTTTCGGTCGTAGTGGGTGTAGATCCGGAGTGTCATCGCCGGGGTGGAGTGCCCCAGGAGATACTGCACCTCTTTGATGTCCAGGCCGCCCTCGAACAGCCGGGTAGCGTAGGTATGCCGCAGCAGATGGGGGTTACAGTGGAAATCCAGGGGCGCGCTTTCCGAGGTAGGCTTCCCACCGGCGGTAAATTTGCAGAGATGATCCAGATTGTGCCAGATGCGCTCCACGGAGTTTCGGTCTTTGATCTGAAACACGCTCACACCGTCGGTACGGTCTTTCCGGAGCCTGAGATACTCTCCCAGAACAAACGGCATCGGCAGCACACGATAGGAGCCCTTGGTCTTGAGGGTCTCCGTGAGCTCCACTCCCTTTTTGGCACGCAGAGCGAGTTGACGCCGGACCTGAATCTTGTGCGCGTCGAAATCCACACAGTCCCAGCACAGGCCCAGGATCTCCCCCCGCCGCATCCCGGTATACAGCCCCAGGAGCACGAAGGCATACAGGTCGTCCGAGTGGTTCTTCGCCGCGCGCAGCAGTTCCGCGCACTGCTCGGGCGTCAGGGGCTCCCGCTCCTTGACGCCGCGCCCGCCCGCTTTGATGGTGCTCACCGCAGGGGAACGCATGATGACATGGTTCTCCTCCGCGCTGCGGAAAATGGCGCGCATGATGTTCAGTACAGACATCTGGACACCGTGGGACCGATCTTTGACGGCGGCCATCACTGCCGCAACGTGGACCGGTTTTATATCGCGCATCCGCATTGCCCCCAGATGGGGGATGATATGCGTGTTGAGCGCGATGAGCAGGGTTTCGAGGCTCTGGGAGTTCAACTTCGGGCGCTTATATACATCCACCCAGGTCTGCGCATACTCCACAAAGGTCGTGTTGTCGTTGAGGTTCACGCCCATGCCCAACTGCATCCGGGCAGCCTGGACCTTTGCCTCCAGTTCCTCCTTGGTCTTGCCGCGGATGTACTTTCGGCTTCCGTCGGGACAGCGGAGGGCCTTCGTCAGATATTTTGTTTTTCGGGTTGCCATAGTGACCTCCTTGTCAGAGGGCACCATCCGTGTTAAAATGATAGTGCCCAGTTGTCGGTTTGTCGGTTTGTCATTCATCACGACTGTACTAGAATCGCAGCTTCGGGCATCCGCCGGTCCCTGTTGCCGCAGGGGCCGGTTTTTTTTTATGCCTTGGGCGCGTCGCAGGCGGGGCAGAACCGCCCGCAGGACCCGCAGAGGTTTGCTGGGTAGCTGCCTACCTTGTCCCGTCTCTGCATACTGCAATAGGCGCAGTGCTGCTCACCGGCACGCGCCTTTTGCAGCTCCTGGAAAAGGTCGTTGATCTTGCAGTGCCAGGGGTCCTGACCGCACATCCGGTCCGGGCCGCCGAAGGGGCAGCCGTGGGTACAGAATTTACGCTCACTCATGGGGCGTCTCTCCTCTCTCGGTGGCCAGGCGAAGCTCTTGCAGAAGGACGATGGCGGGCACCCGGTCGAGCATGGCCTGCTCCGCCTGCCACTCCTCCCGGATATGCTGCTCTTCCGCCTTCAGGGCCTCTTCCCGCTGGGCCATTTTCTCCGCCAGGGCCTTTCGATGTGCCTTCCGCCGGACCGGGCCCACCGCAGGCCCCTCTTCCTTGTATCCGCCGAACCGGAACTTCACCACATCGTCGTACAGGACGTGGAAGGCGTGGGCGTACAGGTTTCGGAAGGTGCGGATGATCCGGAGCTCATTGGCATCCATGTCCCGGCGCAGAAAGGCTTTCACATAGTCCTTGATCTCCTTTGGGATGCCGTAGTACGCCTCCGCGATGCCGCCGGTGATGGCCGCCAAGGTGTCGCTGTCCCCACCCAGGGAGATGGCGTTCCGGATGGCGTCCTCAAAGCTGGAGGATTCCAGGAATGCCTCGATGGCCTCCGGGACCGTACCCTGGCAGGTTTCGTCAAACCGGTAGACGGGGCGAATCTCAGAGAGCTTCTTCTCCAGAGGATAGTAGTGCAGGCGGATGTATTCCCGGATCTCAGACCGGGTTTTTCCCGTCCGGGCCAGGTAGATGGCCGCCGCGGTGGCCTGCGCGCCCTTGACGCCCTCCGGATGGTCGTGGGTCACCTCTGCGGAGAGGCGGGCCAGAAGCTCCGCCTCCCACAGGCTGTTCGCAGCGAAGGCGCAGGGGGAGACCCGCATGGCGGAACCGTTCCCGCAGCTGTGGTAGGGCTCCTGGCTTCGGCGCAGCAGCCATTTGCGGAACCTGCCGCCGTACCCCTTGTCCGGGTAGCGGTTCCCGATCCGGTGCATCTCGCTGATGAGAGCATCCTTGAAATCCTGCGCGTCCCGCTCCAGGGTCTCCATGCGGTGGTGATCCTTCCAGTAGATGCAGGCGGATGCCACGGCCACGGTCATAAAACTGTCGTCCGTGGGGAAGCAGCTCTTTTTGAACAGGGGAAACTGCTTGGTCTTGATGTTGTTCCACTCATAGATGGAGCCTACAATGTCTCCGGCGATTGCTCCGTACATATCTCAATCCTCCCTGTCGATACCTGATTTCGGCGCTTGGCCCACTTCTATTATACGGAAAATTCCGGTTTGCCCGCGTGTACGCGTGTGGAAAAGCTATTCGCCATCTTGGTCATATTTCTTTCTCTCTTCATACTCCTCACGGAACATTTTGAGCCACACGATATAGCACACCAGCGACACAACAAGAAGAGCGGCTGCATAGGGCGGCCACCCCGGATACATGCCCAGTTCTCGGAATAGTTCCGCCAAAACCATTGTCCCATAATATAGAGCACAACCATATCCATAAGTCAGATCATCGGGGACTTTTGTAAATAATAAAAGGAAAGCCGCCGCGACAACGGGAGCACTGAAAAAGAGAAACATTCCCCAAACCAACCTCAGAAATGTGATTCCGGCACTTCTATCCGACTCTGGTGGTAAAATCACGTCCAAGAGTGTGAAGAGAGCGGCTAGGCTTAGCGTGAAAGCTGCGGCCCCGATTAAAGAATAAATAGCAAATTTTGGGCGAGAAAATCGCTTTTTTGGACCCATATGACTACCTCTTTTACACGTTAACGGTACAAGCTATTGGACAATACCACTGCTGTTTCCCCTTCAAACCGGTGCTAATATTGTTGACATGGTAGAACAAATGTTCTATCATGCAACTAAGGGATTTCGCCCCGTGCGGGGAAAGGATTGCGTATGGTCGAGTGTATTGTGAAGCTGCTGAGCAGGTTAGATGAACGCGAACTAAGGATTGTATATCGCTTCATACTGGGACTCCTCAAATGAGGGCGAAGAGGACTGAGTCGGGAAGGCTCAGTCCTCTTTTTTATCCCCACGTTCCTCCAGAAGCAGTTCCGCGAAGTGCTCCATGGCGGCCCAGTCATCATCATTCATGCGGGAGAGTACAGAGATCATACGCCGTTTGATGCTGTCCGACTTACCGCTCAGCACTTCGCCAACGAACTCCGCAACGCGCTCGTCGCGGGTGACCTCATTAAACATCGCGCCCTCGCCTGTGCGCAGCCACGTTTCATTCACATCAAATGTGCGCGCGATGAGGGTAATGACTTGGCTGGAAGGGACACGGCGACCAGTTTCGTATCCAGTAATTGTATTCTGAGCAGACCCAATTCTTTCCGCAAATTCTGTCTGGGTCAGCCCGAGTTCCTTCCGGAGTTCTTTTATCCGTTCTTCCAAAGTGTTCACCTCCTCGTGGTTTCAACTCTAGCACAAAAATATCGCGCTGTCAATAAAAAAGAGCTTGACATACACCGCGATGCGATATATTATAATCGCGTAGGCAACATTCCAAAAAGGAGGTGACACACATGGATGCCACCGGCAGAGAAACGCGAGAGCAGGACCTGGAAAAGGCAAAACTCCTGATCCAGCAGCTCTCTGAACCAGAGCTCACCAGGCTGATGGACTTCCTGGAGGGACTTGTATTCCGGGCTTCCGCGAAAACCACCTGACGCAATATTGACAAATGACAGGCGACACCCGACCGAAAGGAGAACGCGAACATGGAAATCACGACAACAGTATCCGTCCCGATCGTCATCAGTATCCCAGACCCGGCGGTGGACAACCCCGAGGTCCCCCGCACAACACAGGTCATCCGCGCCAAGTGCCCGAAGAAGCATGGGCAGCGCCCCAACCCGGCGAGCGACCGCATCCGGGTACGCAAGGAAGCGCGGGATGCCGTGAATCACTTACTCGGGGACCTGGGCGACACCTATATGGACGTCGCGACAAATCTGATCCTGCTGGGTGTTCAGGCTCTGCGGGAGCAGGCGGACGGAAAGGAGGCGGTGCCCTTGGACTGAGCTGCACTGAGCCGTGATGAGTGACAAACCGACAAACCGACAAGGAGGTGGCAATCGTGTCCCGCTATTACACCCCGCGCACCCTCGCGCAAACCTGGGATTGTAGCCCAGACGTGGTGTATGACCTGCTCCGCACCGGAAAGCTGAAGGGCTTCCGAGTTGGACGCCACTGGCGCGTCAGCGACGAGGCCAGGCTGGAATACGAACAGAGGAAGTCTGATACTGTGGCGGCAACCGCAGAGAAGAAAGCGCCTCTGATGCGCGTTGTTTGAGCAGCCGGAGACCGACAACCGACAAATGACAACCGGCAACTGACAGACTGGAGGATCGTGGTACATGAACGATTTTGATTTTGAGAACATGCAGAAGAAAAGAATTGCGCAGGGCGCTCGCCACCGTGTCTGCGGGTCCAAGAGCAGAAAGTGCTCCCTCCCCAGCGACCTGCTCACCCCGGCCCAGAAACGGAAGCTGAATGGGCCGGTAGAGAGCTACGACATGGGGAGGCCGATGTCGTGGGACCGCTTCACCGTGATGCCAAGGGATCTTCAGGTGTCCTACCTGGACGGGCTTCACAAGAACTACGGCGTCGGCGAGCAGCGGCTGACCGAGCTGTTCGGCATCTCTATCGGGACGATCCGGCGGTATCTCTCCGCAAAGGATCTGCGCGGGAGGATGGGATTCCACGCCGTCCCTACGAACGCCCAGAAATCCGCCTGGGAGCGATTCCTGACCAGCGAGGACGCGGTGGGGCCCGCCAACGATGGCCCCGTGGAAACCCGACCGGACAATGCCGACCCGCTCCCCGCCATCTGCGCGCTGGGCGGGGAGATCCGCCTGGAGGGCGATGCCGCCGATATTCTGGCCGTGCTGGAGCAGCTCTCCACCCTCGGCCCGGCAACGCTGCGCGCGACGATTTCCTTCTGCGCCAAGGAGGAAAACCGTGAGTACGATCACCATTCAAACGGAAATGGCCCGCTGCCTGGAGCGGATGAGCACGCTGACACCAGGATCGGAGGATTACCAGAGCGTGCTCGGGAGCCTGTCGAGTCTGGCTTTTCTGGGACAGCAACAGCAGTTGGCTGACATCGTCATTCCGGACCGGGACGACAGCGATGATGAACAGCCGGACACCGCGGACGTGGGCCCCCACGATACGAGCAGCCCGGACTACGCCAAGCTGCCGGATACTGCAAAGGTGCAGGCCGTGCAGGCGGCGTACACCTACGCATCTGAGCTGGCCAAGTACCACACCAATTCCGGTTACGACGCCGACTCCTGGGTGCTTCGGCTGAGAGCCGCTGAGGATGAGCTGAACCTCGACCCCAGCGACTACTTTATCGCCAAGGCGCTCTCCAAGCAGAATGGCAGCTCTCTCCGGGAAGCCGCACTCGGCGCAGGTTTCGATCCTGCTACGACGGCTGCTGTTATCGCTGCGGACTTCAGCGCACAGGGTTCCTTCACAGACCCGTACACGCCGAAGCACGAATACGTCCTGAACAGCGAGCAGAAGGAGCGGTACGAATCTATGTTCCGCGAGAAGTTCGTCTCGGCCTACACCGACTATGGCCTGGGGCAGCTGACCGGAACAGAGCTGTCCGACGAGGTATCCGACCTGGTGTCGAAGATCAACACGGAAGTGAAGCGGGAGATGGCTGACTGGCTCTACGGCCAGGGCATCAGCCCGACCCCCAAAAACTGAGAATGGCCGCTGCGGGTAAACACCGCAGCGGCCTCTTTTTTCTGTCTGAAAGTGTGCAACAGGTTGCAACAGCACAGGGCACAAGTCCTCTTTTATGGCCACTTTTCAGCCCTAATAGGCCGAAAAGCACACCGGGCTGAAAATCCTCCTATCCGCTGTGCCGCAGTCGATTGCGGCGTTTTTTATCCTGCTGTCTCCCAACTATTCACATTTTGTTTACGTTTGCTTTCTTGACGAGTACACATCCTACGGCTATGATAAATACATGAAAATCAAGGCGTATCAGTACCTGAACGGAAGGAGGCAACGGCCATGAACTTCATACAACGGCTCCTTTATGGCCGGTACGGCTGGGATCAGCTCAACTTCTGCCTCACCGGAGTTGCACTGGTCCTCTATCTTTTGGACCTGTTCCTGGACGCTTCCCCCCTCTATTTCCTCTATCTCCTGTGCATCCTGGTGGTACTCTTCCGGGTCCTCTCCCGGAACTACGCCCGGCGCCGGGCAGAGAACGCCAAGTTTCTCACTGTGGCGGGACCGGTCATCCGCTGGTTCAAGCTCCAGCGCACCATCCACCGGGATAAGGAGCACCGTTATTTTAAGTGTCCCAACTGCGGTCAGCAGCTCCGGGTCCCCCGGGGCAAAGGCAAGATCTCTATTACCTGCCGCAACTGCGGCGTATCCTTTGACGAAAAGACATAAAAAAGGCCTGCACCCCAGGGTGCAGGCCTTTTTTATGCTTTTTAGTAGCAGGCGATGTTGCTGTCGGTACGGGACTCGGTGCCGCCCACCAGCACGCCGTTGTCCAGCCGGACGATCATCTGGCCCCGGCCGAAGCTGGGGGTGGACAGGTCGGCCCGGATGTCGTGACCCAGGCGCTGGAGCTTGCGGGCCATCTCCATGCAGAACCGGGTCTCCACGGTGACGGTATTGTCCCGCATCCACTGCCAGCGGGGAGCGTCCAGGGCCTGCTGGGGGTCCAGATGGAAGTCCACGTAGTTCATGACCACCTGGACGTGGCCCTGAGGCTGCATATAGCCACCCATGACGCCAAAGGGGCCCACGGCCTTGCCGTCCTTCATCAGGAAGCCGGGAATGATGGTATGGTAGCTGCGCTTGCCGGGCTTGAGGGCGTTGGCATCTTTCTCGTCCAGTGAAAAATCATGTCCCCTGTTCTGGAGCCCGATACCCGTACCCGGAATCACGATGCCGGAGCCGAAGCCCATATAGTTGGACTGGATAAAGGAGACCATGTTGCCCTCCCCGTCGGCGCAGCAAAGGTAAACGGTGCCGCTCTTGGGGGGGATGGAGTGGGTATAGATCTGGGCGGTCTCCCCGATCTCGGCAGCGCGCAGGGCGCCGTAGGCGGGGTCTAAGAGCCGGTGGTAGTCCAGCTCCATGTGGTCGGGGTCGGTGACATAGTGGAAGGCGTCGGCAAAGGCCATTTTCATGGCCTCCAGCTGGCGGTGGTAGGTGAGGGCGCTCTCCTTCTCGGTGAAGTCGAACTCCTTGAGGATATTGAGGGCCATGAGGGCCACAATGCCCTGGCCGTTGGGGGGGATCTCGCAGACCTGGTAGCCGCGGTAGTCCACTCTGATGGGCTCCACCCACTTGGCCCGGTAGGCGGCCAGGTCCTCATACCGCAGGTAGCCACCATACTTCCGGCTCTCTGCGTCAATCCTTTTGGCTATTTCCCCGGTGTAGAAGGCGGCGGCATCGGTCTCTCCAATGGCCTCCAATGTATCAGCGTGATGTGGAAAATAGACCATATCTCCTGCCTCATAGGGCCGATCATTGGGGGCAAAGGTATTAAACCACTCTGCAAATGCGGGCGCAGTGCAGGTCATTTTGAATTTCTCAAAAGCCCGTTTCCACAGGACAGCCAAGTTGGGAGCGCAGGGGTATCCCTCCCGTCCATAACGAACGGCAGGAGCTACATTCTCCGCCAATGTCCGCCGACCGAAGCGACGGGTCAGCTCGGCCCAGGCCATGGGGGCGCCGGGCACCGTCACCGGAGTCCAGCCGTAGGTGGGCATCTTGCCGTTTTCATCGCTGCCGTCGGCCAACAGCTTCTCGATGGAAGCAGCCATAGGGGCGGGGCCACTGGCGTTGAGACCGTAGAGCTTCTGGTCTTTGGCAGACCACACCAGGGCGAAGGCATCCCCACCGATGCCGTTGGTGGTAGGCTCCACCACGGTGAGGGCGGCGGCGGCGGCCACAGCGGCATCCATGGCGTTGCCCCCGTTTTGGAGGGCCTCCAGACCGGCGGCGGCGGCCTGGGGACTGGAGCAGTTCACCATACCACCCCGGGCATAAATGGGGTAGCGCTGAGAGGAATAGGGCTGGTAGACGGGGTCGAAGGGCGTATACATAGGTCGGCCTCCTTATTTTTTCTGAATAACGTGCCATTTCCTGGGGCGCAAGGCGCCCCAGGAAATGAAATGTATCAAAGAACAATCAGCGTTGTATTTTATAGAAAAGCCTCGCAGAGTTCCGTCGTCCGCAGACGACGGAAGGAAGTGCAGTCTGTTTTTCCCGGCGACATGTGCGTCGGGAAAAACACTGCTCAGGCCGCAAACGTGCGAGCTGGGAACCTAAACAAAGCCAAGTGAAGCGAGTTTGTTTGGGAAAGGAGGGGCAAGGAAACGGAGCGATGCCTAGCTGACAGGCCAGGATGAGCGGTGCGGACTTTGCCCCGACGAGGTGCGATGCAGCGGCCTTCATCCACTTCGAGCACGTGCTTGCACGTGCGAGAGAGTCTGTCGACTTTGTCGACAGACTCAATTTCCTGGGGCGCAAAGCGCCCCAGGAAATGAAAAAGGTCCTTATTTGTTGTCGTAGAGGTGGCAGGCCACGAAATGGCCGGGCTCCTTCTCCACAATGGGGGGCTTCTCCTTGGTGCAGATGTCCATGCACTTGGAGCAGCGGGTGTGGAAGGGGCAGCCCTTGGGGGGATTCATCGCGCTGGGCACGTCGCCCTCCAGCACCGACTCGGTGGAGTGCTCCTGGCCGATCTTCAGCCGGGGCACAGCGGCCAGCAGGGAGTCGGTATAGGGGTGGAGGGGGTTGTGGAAGAGCTCCTTGCTCTCGGCCAGCTCGCAGACGTTGCCCAGGTACATGACCACGATGCGGTCGCAGAAGTGCTTGACCACACCCAGGTCATGGGTGATGAAGAAGTAGGTGAGGTGCTTTTCCACACTGAGCTCGTTGAGCAGCTGGAGGATCTGGGCCTGGACGGACACGTCCAGAGCGGAGACAGACTCGTCCAGCACCACGAACTTGGTGTCCAGGGCGATGGCCCGGGCGATACCCACACGCTGCTTCTGACCGCCGGAGAGGGCGTGGGGGTAGGAGTAGTAGTGCTCCCGCTTGAGGCCCACCTTTTCCAGCAGCTCCATTACCTTTTCCTTCCGCACATCGGCGGGGTAGTCGGTATTGATGACGTAGACCTCTTCGATGGACTTGCCGATGGACTGCCGGGGGTCCAGACTGGCGGCGGGGTCCTGGAAGATCATCTGCATCTCCCGGCGCATGTCCCGCATCTCTTCCTTGGTGAGCTTGCCCAGGTTGATGCCGGTCTCATAGTTGCCGTCCAGCTTGGCCTGGTAGGCGGGGTCCAGGGTGCGCTCGGTGATGGGGAGGACATCCTTGCCGTGGTAGTCCTGCCACGCCTTGACCCGGAAGCCCTTGGCGGCCTCCACATGGCTCTGGGCCTCCTTGCGGGCGGCCTCCATCTTCTCCTTGAGGGCGGCGTCGGCCTTACCGGCCACCCTGCCCTCCTCGTACTGCTTCTCCAGGTCCCGGAACTTCCAGATGGACTCGGCGGCCTGGGCAGTCTCCTTCTGGGCCTTGTCGTAGAGGGCCTGGATGGCGGGCAGGTCCTTGCAGAGGATGAGGGAGCCCACGGTGCGGGAGCCCTCACGCAGCTGCCGGGAGGCGTCCTTCTTCAGCTCCTTGGACTTGAACTCCAGGGCGCTGAGCTTCTTCTGAAGGGCGGCCTCCTTCTTTACCTCCTTGTTGGAGCCCAGGGCGGAGAGGGCGTCGATCTCCTTCTTCAGGACCTCCGCCTTCTTGTCCACCTCCAGGGACTTCTGATAGAACTCTCCGGCCTTCTTCTGGTACTCGGGCAGCTTGGCCACCTCTTTGGCCAGATATTTGGGGCACATCTCGTCCCGGGTGCGGCCGTGGTAGATGCACGCGCCGCTGGTCTGGGGGTAGAGCTGGAGGATAACGCGGCCCAGGGTGGACTTGCCGCAGCCGGACTCGCCCACCACGCCGAACTTCTCCCCCTCGTAAATGGAGAAGGACACGTCCTCCAGGGCCTTGATGCTCACGCCCCGGCGGACGGGGAAGTATTTTTTCAGCTTCTTGAGCTCAAGAAGCACCTTTCTCTCGTCACTCATTTCCCGCGCTCCTCCTCCACTTTATGGCAGCAAACCGTATGGCCGGGCTCGATCTCCAGCTCGGCGGGGACCTCCGTCCGGCACCGCTCGGTGGCGTAGGGGCAGCGGGGGTGGAACCGGCAGCCGCCGATGTCCTCGGTGATGTTGGGGAAGGTGCCGGGGATGGGCTGGATGTCGAAGTCGTCCTCGTCCACGTTGGGCACCGCCTTCATCAGGCCCACGGTGTAGGGGTGGAGGGGCTTGGCGAAGATGGTCTCAATGCTGCCCTCCTCCACCTTCCGGCCGGAGTACAGGATGATGACCCGGTCGGCGATCTCGGCCACCACGCCCAGGTCGTGGGTGATGAAGAGGACGCCGGTGCTCACGTCCTTCTTGAGCTTGTTGAGGAGCACCAGCACCTGCTTCTGGATGGTCACGTCCAGGGCGGTGGTGGGCTCGTCGGCAATGAGCAGGCTGGGCTCCACCGCCATGACCATGGCGATCATGATGCGCTGGCGCAGGCCGCCGGAGAGCTGGAAGGGGTACTGCTTCATCCGGTCCTCCGGGTTGGCGATGCCCACCTTCTCCAGGTAGGTAACGGCCACCTTCCAGGCCTCCTCCTTGCTGAGGCCCTTGTGGAGCCGCAGGCCCTCGGTGAGCTGACGGCCGATGGTCAGCAGGGGGTTGAGGGCGGTCATGGGCTCCTGGAAGATCATGCCCATCTGCTTGCCCCGGAGCGCGTTGCGCTCCTTGGGGGACATGGTGGTGAGCTCCTGACCGTTCAATTTGATGCTGCCCGAGACCACCCGGCCGTTGTTGGGCAGCAGGTCCATGATGGACAGGGTGGTGACGCTCTTGCCGCAGCCCGACTCACCCACCATGCACACGGTCTCGTTCTCGTTGATGTCGAAGGAGATGCCCCGCAGCACCTCGTATTCCTTTTTACCGATCCGGAAGGTGGTGACCAGATCCTTCACCTCAAGCACTTTTCCCATAGGAAGATCTGCCTCCTTGCTGTGTCCTAAGGTCCGGTCTCCGCCCGGAGGCGGGGAACAGACCTTAAGACACATGTCCATGTGTCTTAAGTCCGGTGGACCCGGCGGGCAGCCGCCCGCCGGGGACCGGAAATGTAGCTATCAATTACGCGGCGTACTGGAAGTCGCAGATGTAGAAGGTGCCGCCGGCGTCCAGGGTGACGTTGGTGTACTCATTGCTGTAGCAGAAGAGGTTGGTGGAGTTGTAGATGGGCTGGATGTAGGCCTCATCCATCAGCACCGCGTTGCAGTTGAGGAGGTTCTCGGTACGCACGGCGGTGTCGGAGGTGGTCTTACTGGCGTCGATGTAGCCGTCCACCAGGGCCCAGTCCTCGGCGCTCAGGCGCACGCGGCGCTGGCCGTTCACGGAGTGGAAGTTGGGCTCCATGAGCTCGGTGCCGTCACGGGTCACGTTGGACCAGGCGGCCAGGGTGATGTCGAAGCGACCGTCCACCTTGCTCTCGGTGAGCCAGGCGGACCAGTCCATGGTCTCGATGTTCACGTTGTTGAAGCCGGCGTTGGTCAGGCTGGACTGGAAGTACTCGCCCATCTTGGAGTAGACGGGAGTGGAGGGCACCAGGAAGGTGATCTCCTCATCGGCCCAGCCGGGATGCTCGTCCAGAATGGCCTTGGCGCCCTCGGGATCGTAGGCGATGTTGTGCTCCTCAGCAGAGGGATCATAGCCGAAGATCTTGGGACCGATGACGGAGTTGGCCACCTCGGCGTAACCCTGCATCATGTACTCCACATAGCCTTCCTTGTCGATGCCCTTGGCCAGAGCGATACGGAAGTCCTTCTCGGCCATGATGGGGTTGACGGAGGAGTCAGCCCGCATGGCCATGTAGTAGATCTGGGCGGCCTCAGAGGTGGTGACGGTGAGAGCGGAGTTGTTCTCCACGCGGGAGAGCTGCTCCACGCTGATCTTGGGCATGAAGTCGGCCTCGCCGGTCTCCATCCGGGACACGGCGGTGGACTCATCGGTGATGATGGTCATGGTCACGTCCTTGATGGCGGGCTTTTCACCCCAGTAGTCCTCGTTCCGGGTCAGCACCACGTTGGAGCCGGACACGGAGGAGACGAACTTGTAGGGGCCGGTGCCGCAGGGCTGGGTCATCAGGTCCTGGTTCTGCTGAGCAGTGGGGGAGACGATGGCGGAGTTGGTGTGGGCCAGCTTGGCGGTAAACACACCGTCCTCATAGAGGAGGTGGAACACGATGGTGTAGTCATCGGGGCACTCCATGGTGTCGATGGAACCGGCGATGGAGGCACGGGCGGAGCCGAAGTCGGGGTCCTTGATGAGGTCAAAGGTGTACTTCACGGCCTCGGAGTTGAAGGGAGTGCCGTCGTGGAAGGTGACGCCCTCACGCAGCTTCACGGTGACGGTGAGGCCGTCCTCGGAGTACTCAGGCATCTCGGCAGCCAGCAGAGGCATGTACTCATCGGTCTCAGGATCGATGCGGTACAGCGTCTCATAGATCTGGGCGTTGACATAGGTGGAGGCGGAATCGTTGGTCCGCAGAGGATCAAAGCCGGTAAAGGCGGCAGTCAGGGCCACGTTGAACATCTTGCCGTCGGTGGCGGCTGCATCGCCGCTGCCGGAGGCGGCAGGCTCGGTGGCGGGGGTGGTGGTGCCGCTGCAGCCAGCCAGCAAAGAGACAGACAGAGCGCAGGCTGCGGTCAGGCTGAGCAGCTTTTTCCAGGATCTCATTTCTACTTTTCTCTCCTTTTGATTTTGTTATATGTCACCGCAGTGGGTGTGCATATCAACCTAAAAAGCGGGGAGACGGGGCTGCCGGAACGGCACCGGTCTTCTCCCCCATGTCAGGCGCCGCCTTTTTAAGGGGTGTCTTAGGCTGCAGAGCGGTCCCCGGCGGGCGGAGCGGCCCGCCGGGACCTACACGCGCCGGAGCGGCACTCAGCTGGCGTACTCAAAGTCCATTACATAAAACGCGCCGCCGGGGTCACGGGTGATGTTGGTGTACTTGTTGTTGTAGCAGAAGATGTTCACGGAGTTATAGACAGGCTGGACATAGCCCTCCTCCATGAGCATGTTGTTGCAGGCCTGGAGGTTCTCGGTGCGGACGGCGGTATCGGAGGTGGTCTTGCTGGCATCGATATAGGCGTCCAGCTTGGCGGCATCCTCCTCGGTGGCCCGCATGCGCTTCTGACCGTTGACGGAGTGGAAGTTGGGCTCCATGAGCTCGGAGCCGTCACGGGTCACATTGGACCAGCCGTACACGGTGATGTCAAAGCGGTTGTCCACCTGACTCTCGGTGAGCCAGGCTGTCCAGTCCAGGGTCTCGATCTGCACGTTGTTGAAGCCGGCATCCTTCAGGCTGGCCTGGAAGTATTCGCCCATCTTGGAGTAGGCGGGAGTGGAGGGCACCAGGAAGACGAGCTTCTCGTCGGCCCAGCCGGGATGGGCGTCCAGAATGGCCTTGGCGCCCTCGGGATCATAGGCGATGTTGGCCTCCTCGGCCTCAGGGGTATAGCCGAAGATCTTGGGACCCAGGACAGAGTAGGCGGTCTCCGCGTAGCCCTGCATCATGTACTCCACATAGCCCTCCTTGTCAATGCCCTTGGCAATGGCGATGCGGAAGTCCTTTTCGGCCATGATGGGATTGGCGGAGGAGGAGGCGCGCATGCCCACATAATAGAGGGCGGCAGCCTCAGAGGTAGCGGCGGTGAGGGAAGCGTTGCTCTCTACGCGGGAGAGCTGCTCCACACTGATGTTGGGCATGAAGTCGGCCTCGCCGGTCTCCATCCGGGACACGGCGGTGGACTCATCGGTGATGATGGTCATGGTCACGTCCTTGATGGCGGGCTTTTCACCCCAGTAGTCCTCGTTCCGGGTCAGCACCACGTTGGAGCCGGACACGGAGGAGACGAACTTGTAGGGGCCGGTGCCGCAGGGCTGGGTCATCAGGTCCTGGTTCTGCTGAGCAGTGGGGGAGACGATGGCGGAGTTGGTGTGGGCCAGCTTGGCGGTAAACACACCGTCCTCATAGAGGAGGTGGAACACGATGGTGTAGTCATCGGGGCACTCCATGGTGTCAATGGAGCTGGCAATGGAGGCACGGGCGGAACCGAAGTCGGGGTCCTTGATGAGGTCGAAGGTATACTTCACGGCCTCGGAGTTAAAGGGAGTACCGTCGTGGAAGGTGACGCCCTCACGCAGCTTCACGGTAACGGTGAGGCCATCCTCGGAGTACTCGGGCAGTTCGGTGGCCAGCAGAGGATCATACTCGCCGGTCTCGGGATTGATACGATAGAGGGTCTCGTAGATCTGGGCATTGACATAGGTAGAGGCAGAGTCGTTGGTCCGCAGGGGATCGAAACCTGTGAAAGCGGCGGTGAGAGCGATGTTGAACATCTCTCCCCCAGCGGTCTCATTGCCGCTTTCGGTACCGGTGGGCGCAGCAGTACCGGGAGTCGTTGTGCCGCTGCAGCCGGCCAGCAGAGAGACAGACAGAACGCAGGTCACGCTGAGGGTAAGCAGCTTTTTCCATAACTTCATTTTTCTTCTCTCCTTTTGTTGGTTTTATATGACGCCGCCTTTGGCTGACATATCGGTTGGCAATCAGTCCTTCAGACTGGGGTCCAGAATGTCGCGCAGCTTGTCGCCCAGGATGTTGAAGCAGATCACGGTGATCATCACGGCGATGCCGGGAATGAAGATCAGGCTGGGGGCATCCCACAGGTACTGCTTGCCGGTGGCGATCATGCCGCCCCACTCAGGCTGGGGCGGGACCACGCCCATGCCCAGGTAGCTCAGAGTGGAGATGGAGATGATGGAGGTGGCCATACGCATGGTGGCGATGACGATGATGACGGGCAGGCAGTTCTTGAGGATGTGGATGAAGATGATGCGGGAGTCCTTGGCGCCCAGGCTGCGGGTGGCCATGATGTAGTCCTCCTCTTTGACCTGGAGGACCTTGCCGCGGACCATCCGGGCGAAGGAGGGGATGGACCAGATGCTGATGGCCAGCATGGCGTTGAAGGTATTGACGCCCAGCATGGCGATGATGAGCATGGCCAGCAAGATACCGGGGAATGTAAACAGCAGGTCCATGATACGCATGATGGGGTTGTCCAGCCGCTTATAGTAGCCGGCCAACAGGCCGCAGATGACGCCGGCCACCAGGCCCATGGCGGTGGAGACAAAGCCCACCATCAGGGAGACCCGGCCGCCATAGAGGAGACGGGACAGCACATCGCGGCCATACTCATCGGTGCCCAGGATGTGGCCGGGGACATACTGCTTGTTGGGATTATAGTCGGGGTCGTTGGGGTCGGTGACCACCGTCCACTGGGCCCAGAAACCGGGCCGCAGGCGGATGGAGGGGTCCTGCTCGTCATAGCCGTAGGGGGCAATAACGGGGGCCAGAGCCACCAGGATGATCTCCAGGATCAGGATGATAAAGCAAAGTGTGGCCAGCTTGTTCTGGAATAGCTTCCGGAAGGCCACGCGGATGGGGTTCCCGTGCTTGTTGTCCATCGTGTGAGTCCCTCCTTATTCGTAGCTGATCCGCGGGTCGATGACGCAGTAGAGGATGTCCACGATCAGGTTGATGATGATGAAGATCGTGGCGATGACCAGCACCGTGCTCTGGACCACGGGGTAGTTGCGGTTGTTGATGGCGGTGATGAGGTAGGTACCCACACCGTTGATGACAAAGACCTGCTCGGTGATGATAGCGCCGCCCAGCAGGCCGCCGAAGCTGGTGCCGAACTGGGTCACCAGAGGGATGAGGGCGTTGCGCAGGGCATGGCCGAAGATGATGGTGTTCCGCTTCAGGCCCTTGCTCTTGGCGGTGCGGATGTAGTCGGACTGGAGCACATCCAGCATGGCGGAGCGGCCGATGCGGGTGAAGCTGGCCACGGTGGCGGTGCTCAGTGCGATGGCGGGCAGAATGGCCTGCTTAAAGCCGGTGGGTGTCCAGAAGAAGTGGGTCATACCGCCGGTGGGCAGCCACTCCAGCTTCACGGCAAAGACGTACATCAGCAGGGTGCCCAGCAGGAAGTTGGGGATGGAGATGCCCACCAGAGAGCCGGTGGTCAGGATGTTGTCGGCCAGCTTGTCCTTCTTCAGGGCGGTGATGATGCCGCAGGGAATGCCCACCAGCACCGCGATGATGATACTGGCGGTGGCCAGGTTCAGGGTGTTGGGCAGACGAACCAGGATCTCATCCAGAATGGGCTGCCGGGTGGTGTACGAGGTGCCTAGGTTCAGCGTGAGCAGGTTCCTTAAATAAATGAAATACTGCACAAAAAACGGCTTGTCCAGTCCCAGGCTGGCCCGTACCACTTCAATCTCGGCTTCCGTAGCACTGGGACCGGCCACCATG